>OJGX01000083.1_pt1 | contig 44925 bp, 52 predicted proteins | sample 1594661 | NCBI WGS metagenome assembly OJGX01 (sample SAMN05416839, study PRJEB24817) | seawater metagenome | isolation source: Sea water | place: Canada:Atlantic | collected 2013-07 | reverse complement strand
CAGACAAGCTTCTTAGTCTTCTAGCTGATCTTGAACAAAAAGTGACCATCCAGATTAGCCCGAGAAAACAAGGTGAACCCTTTCAGGAAGTAGCATTTGCTTAACTTGGGATTGTAAAAAACCTCCTAGAAATATCGAAGGAGAAACACAATGGCTACCGTTCGAAAATCACATAAAGATCTCTCGCTCGTAAAAAGCGATCTTAAACGTTTTGACGCGATACGCGATGAGGATATCGATTACAGCGATATTCCTGAACTGGACGATAATTTCTGGAAGAACGCGAAGCAGGTAGATTGGAACGCTGATAGGATTTCGGCCAAACGCGCCGGAGAAATGGCTTCTGGATCGGTCTCTCCCCTTTCCCATGACGACGTATTTGGCCACGCATTAGAAGAAAAATATAATGACAAAGCTAGATAAGCTGCATCAACGATGGCTCAAAGATCCAAGTTACCGGAAGGCCTACGAAAGCTTAGAAGAGGAATTCTCTGTAGAGCATGCAAGAATTGAATTACTGGCGCTTAGAAAAGCTCATCCAGTGGATGATTTAGCCGAACTTCTACAGGATTCGAAACCCCAGGGAACAGAACGGAAAGATTAAGCGATCTTTTTCAGCGCCTGCCGTGGCGTGAGTATTGAAATTCCTTCTACTTCTTCCAAAAACAGCAGATCTGATTTATCGCCGGTAACAATCCAATCCGCCTCTCCAACGATCGCCGAAGCAATGATGACGTTGTCGTCTGGATCAGGAGAGAATTCGACCACTGGCAATTCCTCATCAAGAATATCCGCAACAGCAACGATCGTTTCAACCAAGGTCTGAGCTTGGGCTTGATTGATATACTTTTGAAGGCGCTCGTAACCGAGCACACGCCGAAACTCGATTAATTGAGCGGTTGAGATGACCAGCGTAAAGCGGCCCGATCGCCAAGCCTCGATGAGATCTCCTGGAGGCGAGCCCTGTGAAATCAGACCGCTGACCAAGATATTGGTATCAAGGACGATTTTCACGCGCCCAACCCACTGCTTCTTGGACGACGGCCTCGATCGCTGCGGGATCTTCGCCACTATTCTGGGTTTTGAGATCGCTAGCCGTCTCCCAGAAGACCGCTTGGCGCACGGCCCGATCGACGAACTTGGAAAGATCGCCCTTCTTCATACCAGAAAGCGCCAGGTGAGAGCGCACGACCTTGTCGGTGTTCTCCGGAATAACCAATGTCCAACGAGTTGACATAAAAACCTCCTTTGAGGGTTAAAACATATATACGTATAAGCATACAGAATTCTGATAGACTTTGCAATAATCCCAGTAAAACGCTCTTTTCTCTTTCTAAAATTCCTTACAAACCGGGTTGCTGCTGCAACCCTTAGCCTATCAACGAGAAATGAACGGAAAGCAATTTTCCGATCGCCCAGAGAACGCCACCGAAGCAAAGAAGCGCCACGGTAAACACCTGCAGGCGGGATTTACGTTCTAGAGTTTCCATTTCTTCATCGTCCATGGGGATTCTCCATTGAGAAATCTAATCCTTCATCAATAGCAAATCGGTCCCCGTGTCAACTGACGGTGAGGGGGGCAGTTGCAGCTTCTAGCTACCACCCTAGCACAAAATAAATGAGGTTTTTTGTAAGATCAGGCCCTTTCCCTACGAATACTAAGACGAAGGACATCATTTCGATGCCAAGGAGAGCAAGAAAAGGATGGGCGGCTGCCCCAGGTTTGGTTTTCACGGCCGCTCGTCCGTTTTTTTCCCTTTAAGCGTAACGTTATGCTTAAAGAATAGGCTTTTTGCTGTAGCATTTGAGCATGAAATGCCGTGAATGTAAGGAAGAATTCGAGTCTTCGAACCACGGGAGCAAGCAAAGCTATTGCACGGTTAAATGCCGGATGCGTTCCTATCGTCGGCGAGTGGCAAAACAGCGTCACATGACGCATGAGCAACCCTCCCCTGCCCGACTAGGCTCCAGAGGGAAGAAAAAGGCGGTCAAAGACTGGGAAAGTGAGGCTAAACGGCTTCAACTGGAAACCAGAAAGCTTTCACGCCAGTTGGCGGCCCTTCACCGCCCTGCGTTGTCGATGACGGTCATGATTGATCGGGTCAAAGCGGGTAAAAAGCCCATCCGTTACGTGGCCCGGGAGGTGAACGGGAGTGAATGGGCGCAAGGCCCAACGCCTAAGGAAGCCCTGGGAACGTTGGTTCATAACTTTGCAATCATGCGTCCGGTGACGGTGGAAAGGGTTGAATTTAGCTACTAAGTCTAACGTTACGCTTAATTTACTCGGGCTATGGATAAGCAAGGAATTTTAGGAACTGGGTTCCGGATGCTCATTTTGGTGAGTCGTTTTTTCGGCCATAGAAGCTCGCAGAACGTCGTTCCAATCATTTCCTTGCCCGTGGGGCCTTCCATCGATCAGAACGCGCCCTGCCCCCCTACAATCCCCAAATATGGCCTGAATTCTATCGAATAAGGTCTGCCCCCCGTCATCATTGTCGACAGCGACGACAATTTGGGCCCCGGAGGGCATTTTCTCGATCGCTGATCGGATTAAATCGGGCTGAGAATGGTTGAGAGCACCTCCGGTGCTGAGGAAGCGGGAAACAGGAACCGGATGCAGGGCATGATACGACAAGGCGTCGATCGCGGTTTCTGCGATCACCAGAATGGTGTCGCCCTCCCCTACCCTGCTAGCCCAAAGACCTTTTTCTCCTCCGGCAGCAAAGCCGGTGAAATCCGCGTTCTTGATTTCGTAACCGCAAATGCCTTCGCGGTTGAAATGAGGAAAAAGGGCATTTCCGAGAAAGTCTATCCGGATTCGATTGGCAAATCGCTGATCGGTGAGGACAGAATCCGGGATTGCCCGGGCTTCCTGCAGATACCGATGCTCGGTAAGGGGCTTGGCGGCTTCGTAGCGAGCCTGGACGAGCATGAGATCCTTTGTGATGGGCTTTAGCTCGGTGACAAAGGCGGATTTGTCCGGTCGGCGAGTGAGCGGCGCTCCCCCGACCCAGGGGCGGAGCTCCTGACGGACCTTACCGAGGTGGAAGCCCTTACGCTGTTGAACAAAGTCGATGATGGTCCCGGCATCGGCCCCTGGCTCCCCTCTCCCAACGTCGACTTGCCAGTAGATCCAATGCCCATTGGCAGCGTTTTTACCGATGACTACGATATCGGCTCCGGAGCGCATGACGACGGAAGAGCCGTAGGTCTTCTTCCGATCGATGAGATAACCAAGGGCGGCGGCATACTCGGTGAGATTGATCCGCGTTTTAAAATCATCGAGTTCATCGTTACGAGAGCGCATTGCAAATGCCTTGTTTGTGTGTTGGTTCCTGATTCCCGTTCGATCGCAGAGCGAAAGATTCGTGGTTTCAGGAACTGGAAAGTCATGATGCTTTTCTTTTTCGAAGCTATTACAACGCAAAACAGGCCGGAAATCCACCTATCTTCTTTTTCCTATTGCCCCCTCTTCGGAGAAGCATTGTTTCTGCCGCCCGAAGGGCGTCACTTTTAGTCCAAAACCCTTTATGTGAGCCGAAGGCGATCACTTGCTGTTAGTTTTTGGGGATGAGTTTGACAGTTGCAGTGTCTGCCTACCAGAGGTCTATTTGAATAGTCCCGTTGGTTTGAAGTATCGAATTATCTACGGTTAGTTAAAGGTTAAGTTAAAGGAAAGGATAGCGCCTCAAAAATGGCCGAAAGCTCGCTGATGCCAAGGGTTTACGAATTCACAGTTGCAGCGTCTACCTACCAAGTAGATCACAGTTGCAGCGTCTACCTACCACAGTTGCAGTGTCTACCTACCAGGTTTTGGGACAGTTGCAGCGTCTACCTACCAGGTTTTGGGGCAGTTGCAGCGTCTACCTACCATCGAAGGATGCTAAAACAGTGGATAATACTGTGGATATGTGTGTCGAAATACCAGTTGCAGCGTCTACCTACCTCCAGTTGCAGCGTCTACCTACCGGGTTTTACGGGGAGTTGCAGCGTCTACCTACCACCTTTGTGATAGGTTGCAGCGTCTACCTACCACCTTCACCATGTTGAATGTTCTTGTTCGTATAATAGTTTATTGAGGGCCTAGACTTCCAATATGCCAGGAAAACATGCTTTGTTGACGTCATGCTAACTTGACGTCAAGTCTGCACTGTTAATTGCTTCCCGACTATCGCGAGCTCGCGCATTTGCTGCTTTCATTTCTTTGATGAATTCAACATCAGGAATGAGGGTATACTTGATCTCCTGAATTTTATTGTGTGTACCCCTGCGAACTTCTTTGTCCCAGGACGCGAGGACGCTCGATTCTTGCAATTCCGTAAGAGCCTTTTCTAAGGCTTGGACATTTTGCTGAGTTCTTGCGTAAGCCAACAGCCCGCTTGCATTCTGGATGGTTGTGAAATTGATGCTATAAGGATTGAGAATACCGGCAAATGTGTAGTTGTGAGCCAATCTCTTGTGTAGCCATCGAGCCAATTGGCTGCGCATGCGCATTAGCTTGCCATAATTAAACTGGCGGTAGGTCAATTCATTTACGCTTTTGGATACAAGGGCTGGGAGTTTGGCCCACCACATTACCGAGGGGTCTTTGAGAAACTTTGCTCGAGTTACTCGCGTAACGTCGGTCAGGATCGGATTCATGTATAGCGGTTCCTGGTCATCATCCACGTAGAAACTAATGTGCGTTTTAGCGAGAATCTCGATGGATCGTTTGATTTCGTCTACATTTCTAGATTTCCCACGCTTTCTGAGTTCTTTTCGAATCATCTGAAGAGAGAATTTGACCCAGCTTTCGGCTTCACGAGCGTCATGGCGCCCATATTGTTGGTCAGCAAATAACTTCCGAAGTACTTCCTCCACCAATTCTTCGTCAGCACATGGGTAGAAGTCCTTAAAAGATCCATCCTCCATCTGGATGCTAGCAGGCTGAACTTGAATTCGGCATGACCGTTTGCCATAGAGAAACGAATAGGAATGAACCGCCAGGCGCCCTTTCTCATCCCTCGCTGCATTCTGTTGCCGTGGAGTGACGGAATATTTAGGGATAGCATCCCATAGTTCGATCGTATTCGAGAGGTCTTCCGAATCCCCTAAGAACTTACTGAACAATGAGAATTGCTGAACAACCGGTAATCGCTCAAGCATGCTAGGTTTTGCTGAAGCTACCGTTTTAGAACTGGTTGAACGCTTGGACATATTCCCCTGCTTTTAGTTATCTACTTGGAATTTACTTGTTATATCACTGTTCTAAGTAAGTTAGCAATGGCCGCCTATTGACGTCATGCAATCCTGACGTCTTGATTGCATGCTTACGCACCATGCTTAGTAAAAAGGTCATCCATCGCTTCCTCAAGCAGCGCCTCAATGGATTTATCGAGTTTTGCCGAGAGCATTTTCATACGAGTTCGATAGTCGGGCAGAAAGTATCCCTGAATGGCCCGCTTTCCGATTCGAGTATTCGCCTTTCCACTTCGACTGGACACAAGCTTGTCGACAGGATTCGTGGTTGGCCCCGCTGCACTTCCTAGTGAGCCAAGATCAAGTGAAGGTCTTTTACTAGTTTTCATGTCTTCTACCTCATTTCTTCAGATGCCGGCATGCGTTCTTGATTGCTTGACGTCATGTTGACAATTTTCAATACAGCTTCGTAAAGAAGCTTGGTTTCGGCTGCTGCTTTTCCGTCTGGTTCAAACTCAAGAGCAGTTCGGCCATCAATTAGACCGTGATGGTACGCAACTCTGCGGCCAAGCATGTGAGGCAGGACCTGAAGATCCAGCTTCTGCAGTGTCGCTCGAGCTTCCTCATGCAACCTACCGAATGGCTCAATTTGTGTAAGAACAGCGAATACCTGTGCCCCTGCCTTTAAATTGGCCAACTTTGTGAGCCGAATTGTGTTCTGAACGGCCCTTAGGTCCATAACAGATGGCTTACACGGGACAAGAATTAGGTCTGCAACTTCAGCCGCATTGATGGCTGGCTTATCAGACTGGGGAGCTGTATCGAGGATCATCAGGTCGACACCTTGTCGCTCGGCCTCGGGAAGAAAGGTAGATAATGCAGCAGAATGGGTAGGCTGAACGTGGGGAAGAGGATTTTCTCGAGCCTTATGCCACATCGTCGATGATGCTTGTTCGTCAAGGTCTGCTATGATGGCTGTCTTATCATCCTGTACGGCGGCAACGGCTAAGTGCAGAGCTAGTGTTGTTTTTCCCGCTCCACCTTTTTGCGATATGATTGCGATGGTTTTCATTTTAAACCTCGATGATGTTTTATTGACGCCATGCTTACTTGAAAACATACCACCATGCTTTCATGACGTCAACACGTCATGAAAGATTGAAAGCAGCTGTTGGTTATTCCATCGCCCCTGATCCTCCATCGAGCAGAGTAAACTTAAGAATCTATCGACTCAGCCCCGATCCGCGACCACGATCCTGCTCATTCTGCTTCGATTGCTCCGCTACACGCTCTAATTCGCTCGAAATTTGATCCAGATCGGGTTTGTAGCGTTTTATGCTAGAATTATCCACCCCGCCGCCAGAACGCGCCTCAGAGCCAAACTGAGCCGATAGAGAAGGGGAGGGGACTCGCTCGGGAGGTCGAATCTTCAACATCTCCTTCTCGTGTCGAGTCGCCAAAACCGTTTCTGCCTCTGCTCGACGCTTGTCGATGCCCCCAAGTTGGTCCTGAATTCGGCCTTGAGCGTTCTCTAGCTGTTTATCGAGCGCTCCAATTCGTTCTTCCCGCCGGCGGGCTTCTCGAGCCCCTTTCCCTGTAAGCCAACTAAACAGCGAAACATCTTTGAATCCCTCCGCCTTTAGCTGCGCTATCTCGTCACCAAGGGCCGTAATCCCATGAAACTCCTCCAGTTCCTCCTTCGTATTGGCTCGCTCACGTGAGAATTTCTCCCGAATAGTCTCCTTCTCAGCAATGTGCCGGTCCTGCAATTCGTTGAGTTTCTTCGTCAGTTCCATGAGTCCCTCCCTGGTTTTCTCATATTCTTCACGCTGTGTCGTCTTAATCGACCTCTGCACATCATCTGCCCCTGGAAGATCATCCACGTTCAAATCAGACACACGGGCCCTAAAATCCTTGGCCTTAATCCCCTCAAGCATACGAACCGGGTTATGAGCTTTGCCATAGGCATCGACTACAACCATCCGCTTACGGCCCTGTGCTAGTCGATAGCCTTTCTCCTCCAATGCCGAGGCAAAGCTTTTCCCGCTATCAGATTGCTTCCACGCCTCAACAATCACTGCGTCCCGGAATTTCGGTGACTTCGCCTTCTTGTTGCCCTTCGCCCGTTCTTGACGCCATTGCTCACGTTTCTTGACGTTCTCAACCCGTTCCGGACAATAGATCTTTCCATGTGCCTCCTCATAAGCGTAGGCCCAATCTTGCAGCTTCTCTTTGCTCTTGCTCAAGACAGCCGCTTTTCCGGTCATTGGATGGACGCGATTGACGATCGCGTGAACGTGCCTATGGGGTTCGTCTCGGTGCGCCACGTAGAGCACTTCATGTTCTTCTAGTCCCAGATGTTTCACCGCAGCTTGAGCCGTCTCGAGCATATGCTCCTTATCCGGATCTTGTCCTGGATGCCAGGCAACCGAGAACGCAAAGACAGGCTTTTCCAGCTTGCGGCCCGTCAGAGGCACCCCTGCACGCTGCTTGATCTCCGTCTGGTGCATGGCAGTAAAAGCCATGACCTTCATCGCCTTATCCGGATCATCAGTCATCATCTGCTGAGTGTGCGTCCAGGCAACACGCTCTCGAGTCGAGGCGTTCTTGTCGTGGAGATAGTAAAGACCGGCTCCCTTGAAGCTTCGACCACTACTGGCAATCCTTGGCACCATGATCCGGTAGTTCGTCCTCGATTACTTTAGTGACTGCAGCCTCAACTTCCTTAAGCAGGGCAGGGAGCTTTGGCGGCATCTCTCCCGTCCCGTGAAACTTCTTCATCGCCTGATTCAGATTCACTCCAATGTGATTGAGCTCTTGGATGAGCTCGAAGGGAAGGGGGGAGCTAGGCACTGATTTCGAAACAATCACACGCCCCGTGACTGCCATCTCACGCAGATAGTCACTCCGGGATAATCCTGACTCCTCCACACGCTTCAGAATCGCCGTTTCCTCTGCAGCGTCCTTGGGTCGAAATCCCATCACTGGGCGGGCTTTCGATCCCGCATCTTTCTTCGGCCTGGCCATGTTGCTTCTGATTGATGACGCGAATACGCGCCATGATTGAACCGCTTCTGAACCGGATCACGGGGATCCAACGGGGGCTGAGCCCCCTTGGCAAGATAGTTTTTGTTAACAAAAACACATCTTGCTACTCTCTGACTAACACTAGTTTCAACCACTGCGCGTCCGCAAGTCATTTCGATCGAGCATCCACAGCATCCGCCACCATGACATAACTCAGACTCCTGAAGCTGACTCTGCCGCGGGCAATAGGAGAAGAAACGCTATTCCGCCGACTTCACAACAAGCTCCTACGCGACTACCTTCGATTCCATGCCTGACGACATGCTTAGTGACTTTCCTCGCGGGGTCGGACCAGCCCTCTCGGGCACCGCTCCCAATGCTCGATTCCTCCCGACTGAAAGTCTCACTTCAACACCTTCATTCGCCTATCGACCTGGAGCCCATTTCCTTGGCGTCGTCAATGCTGACATGATTCAAGAGCGCGCTCAGGACGGGCGATTGCATCGCTGGACAAAAGGAGGAATTCCGATCGGCTACGTCAATGAACGCCCCAGTTTGACAATAGCTGGAACTCGTAGTGGGAAGGGTCGGTCCTTCGTCATTCCATCCGCACTGACCTATCCTGGGTCTATGATCTTCACCTCGGCCAAGGATGACATCCTCCGCGAATCAATCCCGTTTCGAGCCAAACAACTCGGTCAGGACTGCTACGCATTAGCTCCCTATTTCGATCTTGCTGAGTTCAAGGAATACCGTGCCTCATTCAATCCCCTAGACTTGCTCACCCCTAATTCTCCAACACTCATCGAGGATGCCGACATCATCGCCGATGCACTGATGCCCGATCAAGAATCTGGTGAGAACCATTGGAACGACAAAGCTCGGTCTTGGATTGGACGGCTCTTGATTCTCCATGTTGCTACGTGGCCTGGATATGAAGAATGTCGAGATCTCGTCACCGTTTACGAACTGGCTTTCGGCTATAACCCCGAACTCAAAAAAGAGTTGGCGCAGAACAAGTCTCTCGGGGGGGCTGTCATGGCTACCGCCCTGGCTATCGAAAATATTCCGGAAGAGGAGAAGGGATCCATCTTCTCGACAGGGAGACGCCACCTAGAATTTCTTGGGTATCCTGAGATTCAGCTTACCTTACGACACAACTCGCTAACTAAGCCCTTGGACATCTCCAACCTCAAGTCGACCGCGAAGAGCATTTACATCGCAATTCCGGCTATGCGCCTCTCGACCTGCGGTCGTCTGTTCAGAATGCTCATTCAACTAAGCCTTGGATCCCTCGAACGCGAAACCGTTAAACCCAAGTATCCAATCCGAATGGTCCTCGATGAATTCGCAGCGTTTGACCGAATGACTTCGATTGAAAAAGCTATAGGGCAGATATCAGGCCTAAATGTCCGCTTAGACATGTTGATTCAAGATAAAGTTCAACTCGACGCCATCTATGGATCACGAGCCGAGTCCTTTCTAGCCCAAGCCGGTCTCATCCAATGCTTCGGATGTTCAGACAACTCCACCCTTGAGTGGATCGAGAAGAAACTCGGCAACACGACGGTCGTCACCCCGCAATTCTCAAACCCCACCTTCGAAGACCTTAGCAAAGGCTCCGATCCCACTTCTTGGCGTAGCGAGCAAGTCTCTCTTATGGCTTCCCACGAGATCGAGCAATTCTTCGCTTCTCAAGATCATAAACTTAGGACCCTCGTCCTAATCCCTGGACTAGCACCCCTAATCGTTCAACGCGCTTTCTACGACAAACATGAGTTCTTCAAATCCAATAGGGAAGGGGACTAGGCTTCTCAAAACGGGGCAATAGGAAAGGAATATGCCCCAATTTGCATTGGAACAAGAACCTGTGCTAGAAGAGAAATCTCAGTATCAGTTGCGTTCATGGAGGAGCAATTGTCTCATCGTAAGTCGGCCTTCACGAGAATCGCTGGAAAACCTAGACGATTCGGGAACCCTATCGAGGATGTGGACTATGAAGCATTCTTGAGATTTCTCCCCTTAGCCATCAAAGGCGGATTAGAGGGTTGCAGGTTTTTTATCCAGGGTGAAGGAGATGGATTCGGTTTTGTCGAATCTGCCGCCTGGATAAAGAAACACCATCCCAACACCCCACCTGAACGCATGCGCGAATTGAACCGAGAAGCGATGCAGACTCCCGAAGCGTTAAAATTTTACAAGTGGCGATGGGAGGCAGAAGACCTCATGCCACCAAAAGAATTAAAGAAACTTCTGAGCACCCCCGTTCCTCTCGAAAAGCTTCACTCCAGGCGCAAATCAATGGAAATTTTCTGGCCTGAAAGGGACGTACAACCATAGACCGAGAGCTACGATGGACCATTATTTCCCAGACACCATTTTCCGGTCTTCCCAGACGCGATCAAACTCATCCTCTAATTCCTCCCAGTAGTATGTATCTTTCCTAATACTCAACATCGGTCCTAGAACAGCGGAACGTGCCGCCAAGAATAGCCCACAGTACATCGCACGAGTCCCTATTCGAAAATAATGTCCCATTGGCCAAGCGGTAAATTTTAGAATCTCAATATTTAACAATGGCCGCGATTTCTCTTTAAAATCCTCAAACAATTTAATCTGTCCTCGAATAGTTTCCTTGTAGGTTTGGAGATCACCGTCCCGAAGACGATAACGCGCTTCAAGAAGCTTTCGTCCCTCGCGACCAGGATCAACAATCAAGACCCGGATGGTCGCTTTCTTTTTGTCTCTGACTAGTGCACTGAATCCTTCAAGAACATGGTAGATTTCTGGAAAAAAAAATGACATTAGGTCAATCTGTTCTCCATCCTTAATCTTCATGATATCTTCTTGAATTTGGGTCTGATTCCAAGGCTGATCCGCTACAATTTGATAACGTTCGGACGTTGGAACATCGATATGACTGTCCTTAATCGTTTTCAAGGCTTCCCGGACATCTCCCTCCGATAGCCTTTCCCGTGAAAGCAGAGTCTTACTCGATGCTGTCCGCTTCTCAAAATCCGCCCCGAACCAATGTCCCTTTATTAATTTAGGCTCATCACTCGTCGGAAGTATGAATCTCCAGGTTGCCTCCTCGGCGAGCTGCCCACTCTTCGCGGTCATCCGAAGAATAAAATACCTATCATACTCAAAATGGGTATTCCCCTCGTACAGCAACGTAGACTGCTCGTGCTCTTGTTTGCAGTAGAGGCGTTCATCAAAAGTCCATATGGTCCGCTTCAAGACTCGCTGCCCATCATCATCATAGGTGTAGTGAGCACCGTACCACAGATTGCATCTCAGAAATTCGCCGTTCTTACTCACGGACTCCCCACTTTCACATCGAACATTCAGTGCCTCACAGAGTTGCTTCAAGTAGCTCTCGCCAAGTTTCCGATCTCTTCCACGCTCAAGTTCCGATACCAAAGAATGACTCACCCGAGCCGCTGTAGCTAACGCTCGCACAGACCGAAATCCCATATCAATGCGACGTTTCTTGAACGCTTCAGGAATTGCCGTCTTTCCTACAACCTTCTTACCACTGAAAAAGGGCTTAAACACACTACTCTCTGGGATCGTTTCCATAACAACAACGAATCATTAATTGTCACATCTATTCCACGTTCTGGATTTATCTGTCCATAAAGTAGACCATGCATCGCACATTGAACACTGATAAAGTCTTAGCACAATGAAACAAATCATTTTTACATAAATCATTCACATTTCTCTCTTGCAGACTGTTTCGAAGATCAGCTATGCTCTGCATTGTAATCAGAGAAAGTCGGAACTTGTCGTATGAAACTCGATTTACAACACAAATACCCTGCTGGTTGCGAAACCGGTTCATTGCGGCATGTCGCGAATCTGGCACTTCCGAAAAAGCTGAAATCCAATCCTTCTTGGAAAAGCGGATCGACGAACTGGAAGCCATTCCTGCGATTCGGCAAGAAAACCCAACAACGGCCCAGCTATCCGTCCACATTGCAACAGCTCTCTGCTCAACATTCGATCAACTGTCTCGTGAAAGAGGACTAACCAGAAATGAGCAGATTAAAAACTTTGTTGAAAAAAAGACATTGTTACTCGAACGAGAAATCGAACTAGCCAAAGACGAAGAATCCCAATTTGATCCAGATTTGATACCAGAATAAAGAAATCCCCCTTGGCAGACTTGTCGGTCGCACGCCAAGGAGGCAATCGAAAACCAACGAATACTATCAGCAATGACAATAACTCAAGTCTCCGACTTGGAACGCAGTATTGCGCGCCAACACAAACCTAGCAAGAGCAATTTCCCCGCTTCACTTGCTCGCAACCTTCAGGTTCTTACAGGGAAACCTGCAGACTGCCAACCACCCTCATCTGATTGCTACGGAAGCAGAAAGTAAACTTCGCTACCACCTAATCGAGGACGACAGTCGAGAAGGATTTCTCAGAACTCTTTCTGAAGCCCTCATCTAGTCACCTCTACTTTTCAATTCAGACTACTAATTCTATGAAAGCTTCATCTGCAGCTCGAATTCTCACATCGATCTTACTCTCCGGATCGGCCCACACCACAAATGCCCAGCTAATCTTAGCCGATTTCTCGATCACTAGTGACACAATAAGAGTTACAATCGACGGAACGCTATCAGGTCCCAACCCAACACTTGATAGCCGCCAATTCTTCCTTGTTCCCAATACCGATGGTCTCAATTGGTTGAATCGAACCATCAATGGAGTTCACTTCGAACAAGCCATCTCTGGAAGCGGACTCCTGACCATAGGAGATCAGGCCATGGTCGGATCATTTGTCCACACTTTCGGTGAAAACGATGGCTTTGAATACATCCTGCCTGGGATCAATTTCATCTTTTCTCCAACTAGTCCGCTTGTCGGGGATGCTGGAACAGGAACAATTTCTGCAAGTTGGCCCTCCGGAACCTTTAATCCATCCATAGCCCAAGCAGATAGTTGGTCGCTGTACTGGGGACGTGGTTCTACTTCTAGCATCACAGAAGGAACGCTTCAAAGCACGTTCAACTTCACAGCAGTGCCGGAACCCCATCACCTTGTCTTGTTCTCTGCTCTGGGATTATTGGGGTTCGCGTATCATCAACGCCGCCGCCATTCCCAATCTGAATCCAAAACAAACTCTTTACCAACAACAGCATGATCGATGCACTCACAAAGCTGGCAGCGACCATCCTCAACATTAGCAACAAGTATCTGCTTCCATTGGTAGAAGCTCATCCCAGCGTTGCTTATTTGATCGTCTTCGTGGTCGCCATACGAACCTTGTGTTGCGTGATGCTTCTCTGCTGCTTTCGACGACAAAGGAGAGGATGGCCCAAATGGCCTCGGGTCCTAAAATCAAAATTCTCGCCTACCATCTTGATCCAGATCCCAAGAATTCTCACGCCACACCGATTGGCGATCGCACTGGTTCCCTTGAGATTGATCAAGTTGCTCGGAACGTTGGCCATCTGCCTTCTGATCGTCAGCTTCTATCCCGATGAACGATGGTTACGACTATTCACTCACCAACGAATCCCGCTGCTTGTTTTCGGGAGTATTATTCTCCTCGCGGACAAATTCTGCCTTCATGCCATTGCCAGATTTCTAATCTCTGGTCGGGTTGATGTTTTGGTCAAAAAACACCTAATCATAATCTTCAAATATTTATTCGGCATGCCGATTCCTCACGTATACCACTGGGATCGCACGATTCACAATCTAAGAGCGCACACCAATCCTCACGATAGGGCTACTGATCATGAGAACTATCTTTTTAAAGATGCTCATGTCCTATCGCTCGAAATCGGGGCCGCTAACGTGGAGCTGGCAACTGTCATAGGCCGGCAACAGGCTCATCAAATCGCCCATCTCTTCTCGGCACCGATTCGGGATCTGATCCAGAAAAACCAAGCTGGAGTCGATCGTGAGACAATCGCGGCTACAGCCCTTGACTACGGCACCCAAACCCCAAAGGCGGAATAAGCCGACCTCAATCGAGAAAACACAATCAGAATGAAGATGCATCATGAGGAATCTAATCTGGAAAAATCGTCAAACGCTAGAACGACTCCTTCCACAGTCCGTCCAGCCTCATGATTTGCAATCAGAGCTGACTCTGGCTCTAAAAACGAGGGCCAACCGTTTGGAACAAGAACCCAACCTGCCGCTTGGGACACTGACCGTCCGCTTCAAGAGCGATGCGACTGAAGAGATCTCCAGAATTCTTACTGAGCGACAACGGAGCTACAGAGATCAGGTGCACCTGATAAAGGAGCATATCGATTCGATCTCACGAAAGATCCAGCTATCTGAAGGTCCTGAAGCCTTCGTCGAGGCAATAACCCATGAGAATACTTTCACGAAGAATCAACTGAAGCTTGAGATGCTCCTCGACCAAAACAAAGTGCTCTCCCCTCCTAGAGGCATCGTTTCTGAAGATCGGCTGGAGGCTGCGGAAGCTTTGGAAGCCCAGATAATCAAGAGCGCCAAGGAACAAGCAGACCTCTCTACCCAACAGATCCTCGAGGCAAGACATCCTCAACAGCCAATGATATCCCCAAGATCATTCACGGGAATCGTAACACTGATCTTTCTCCTGGTCTTTTGTCTCGATGGAATCTTAGCCCGAACGCTGAACCTGACGCAGATCGAGCTAGTAATGCTCATAGCCGCAGACATCTGCCTAATCATCGGATCAACCATCATCGTGCGCCATAACTCTACGGAATCAATCATCAAACAGGAAACACCATATGAATCTGAACCCCTCCGTGCCGCATCTTAAAGAAACTAAGAGCCAGTACGGAATTCTGGCTCTACTGACAATCAAGGTAATCCTGTTATCCGGGCTGTTACTCCACATCTCCCGTGATTCAGGAAACAATCTTCCGACGACAGTCACAATTCTAACCATCAACAGTATCCTGATATTCTTCTTCCACCAGTTGACGATAAAGAGCCGAAACCTCAGCCGAAGCCTAGCCATAGCAAAGGCACAGGAAAAAATCCAGCGAGAGACTCTGGAAGCATCCAAACGAAAGATCCAATCGGTGGCCAAGATCAAACACGACTACAACCAAGCGCTATCACACGCCGACCGAGAGCTTCAGAGCCAAAAAGACGAACTGAAGCGGGTTCAAGCTGACAATCTAGAACGAAAGCAGGCCTTAGAAGACCAACTTGAACGAATCGCTGCCGAATTCGAAAGCGATCTCTTGAGACTGGGCATCCATGCCAAAGCCATTGTCGCCAAAGAGTTGGGTCGCTATGTCACAGCAGACGCTCAGGCACACCGAATAAGGCCTCGTTTCTGCAACAAACATTGTGATCCAGAACTGGTGGCCAAACAAATTGGCGCCATAGAGATCGCATTTGGCTATTCGGTCGATGGGCTCATTTCCCAACTCACTCCTAACCAATCTAAACCCCAAATAAATCTATGATGAAACACTCTCACAGAAACCTTACCCTGTTACTCGGATGCATCATTCTCACAGTAGGGTGTGGTCAATCTGACACAGCCGCCCGTGAATCGCGGCTGATATGCTTCACAATCAATTCTCCAGAGTTGCTTCCAAAGGTAGCGGAAATAGCCACCCACATCGCCAGCACCTCCGTAGTTCCAGGCGATCGATTGGTGATTATCGATTCATGGCGAAGAAAACTCCTTGATTCAACAGTCCGAGAGCCCGAATTGCTTGAGCCGATCTCTGATGTGCGCCGTCTTTACAAACGAGAAGTTGATGAGGCGATATCCAAAATCGACGATACACCACGAGATAGTGATCGTTTGTCTCCGGAACAGTTTGGACAGGGACATCTGCTCCTCCACGTCCAACGGGAATTCTCAACAATATCTATTTCCGACAAGGTGATTGTCATGGTGTCGACAGGATTTGATTCCTTTCCAACGGTCGACAAAGAAGACCTCGCCATCTATGGGGTTCCGGAAGTTATCGAAGATCTAACTCACCGAAATCTCATTCCTGACCTTCAAGGATTTCGAATATACAGAACCGGTCCCGGCGCCTCTGACATTAACCTCAGCCGGATTTTCGACAAATTCTGGGGTTCTCTTTTCCAGCATGCAAAAGCTCAAGATTCCCGGCTTGTCGGGTGGGAATCCGTCACTTCAGAAATCATGGAATGCATTGAATCCAACTAATCGCTGCTATGACTATCTTATCATCCTTTGCTGCCAAACGACGCTTTTACAAGCTCGGATGGCATACCGCTCAAGAGAAAACTAGTTACCAAGACGCTGAATGCTTGGCTCAGAACCGAGACGCCTTCATTAGTGAAATGAAAGCTATTGTGAAACCTATTCACCGTGACCGACCAGAAAGCAACGCGTCAGCAGGAGATTGGTTCATTCAAATGGATAATCAAATTAAGGCTCGTCGACTCGAGATCAAGCAGCTCTTCCACGAACATAGCCAATGCCTCTTTCTCGGCGCTCGAAAAACCTCGACGTATGCACTCATATTTCTGCTGATTCTCGCAGAGACACTCATGATACGGCCGACTCTCAGAGATCTGTTCTCTCATATGGGAGCAATAGATAGTTTCTCGTATCTCACAGCAGTCACTATCGGACTGTCGGTGATGATTCACATAGCTGGCACAAGCCTTCGATCCAGACGTTTCGCTCTCGCAACTGTATCTCTGTTTATCATCACCGCTACCAATGCATTGCTCATTGTTGCTCGCTCAATGGCAATTGACTCAACATGGCTTTTCACATCCCTTTTTGCCTGCGTCGCTCTTCTAGTGACAGTGAGTGGGATCTATCTGACCTATCGATTGGCCTACGATGAATCGCGAACGGGTCACGCCGCAATAGACTTCAGCTTACTCTCCCACGAGTATAGCAATGAAGGACAGATCGCCCGGGAACTCCGGAACCGATTTCGCCAACATCAATCTCTCGAAAGAGCCTTTTTCTGCGGATACCACACAAAAAAAATCAGCGAAATCGCCACCCGAATATTTCTATGAAAAGTTCCCAAAGCATCAAAACCACCGTAGCCCTGTTCCTTTGTTGCTTATCCGCATCGGCCTCTGACTTTGGAGTGACATTGTCTGCAAGACCTGAAACCTTACACCTGGGTGACGATCCGATCAGAGTTAAACTTGCCGTCAGCGCAAAGGACCCAGAGCGATTTCTTAACGCCTTGATGGGCGTGCAACTCCAAATCCTCGGAGAGGGGATTGCTGAGAAATTCCGACTCACTGGGGCTACTGAACTTGAAAGCTGGTCATGGACACCGGTAAAGCCAGGCAATTACCGTCTTCGCCTATCGGCTCTAACTCCCGGTGGCTATCCTATTAGCGCTCGTTCGGAAGTGAACGTCATCAGCCCCGACATTGCTTTTTCATCTCCAGTAGTTGTTCCATTCGGTGCCAACAAGACCTTTGATGTCACCATTCCAATTCCTGAGATCCCATTTCCACTCCTGGATATCGGCTTTCTGATTGATATTTCGGCGTCTATGGACGGCGAGATCCTGGCTTTTAAGAATTCGGCTGCTGCTATCTTTGAAAGCTTAAAGAGTGTATCTAGTTCGCCTCTTGCATCGGTCATCACTTTTAGCCACGTCCAAAAGAATCCATCCGGATTGCTGGAACCAGAAAACTACAGTTTGACAATTCCCCCGACTCCCGACGCTCAAGTTCTGCGTGAGATGCAACTAACAACCACCGGCGGCAACGAATCGAGCTACTACGCACTCCACTATGCCTCTCAACTCGAAATCTTCCGCCCCGACTCACTCCGGATCCTACTGCTCATGACTGATGAAATCGATAACGTCTATAGTGATCAGTCAGACCGAGAGCTAATGTGGCACCCGGCAGGAAAACTTAGTCCTTCCTCAATCCTTTCTGATCTCAAGAGCAACCACTTCTGCGTTGGAATAGTGCATTCAGAACTCACCGATGACCAAGCAAGACTTTGTTACACCGACATCATGGCACCAGCCCTCCAAGAGCAATTTGCAGGATCACATCCACTCTCCCTATCTAGCAACGACACAGCCAACCGTATTATCAGTCAGATCCAAAACGCCCTGACTAGGCTCATCGGACAAACCCAGTTATTCCTAAAACTTGCACGCCCTGAAAACTCAGAGTGGCTCACAGAGATTCAGCCACTCGCCCCAGCTCATTGCATTAGCGGGAACGGATTCAATCTCGGCCAGCTTCGAGCAAATAATATCTCAGAGATGACCTTCCGGCTGAAACTCAGCGACACGGCTCCGAGATCACCTCAGCATTTCTTCATCGAAGGTTCGACGGACAAAGGAACGGTAAATCACACAATCCCGATCGTGCTTTCCAATTAGCAACAAAACTTCACCGCCGCAATCTATGAACACAAACACCATATCACGAAGACGGGCTCCGGCCCGCTTCTACCGAGAAACACTTCAGAACATCACATGTAACCTAAGCCCCGGTCATGGCTAGATTTCTAGATCATCTCTACGGATCCGTTGTCTCGGCCTTTTCCAAAGCGCAGAACGAGACTTCCTCCAAAGAAGAGAAACAGGAAGATCGAGGCTCCGACATGGTAAAGGCCGATCATCCAGAACCAGTTCTTGCTCCTGACGGAGCTCTCCGAACTGGCCCCGATCGCATCTCCTACATGACCAGGCTTCAGCAGGAGCACCAGAAACTCCTCGATGACCGGACAGCCAGATACGAACGCTCTTCACAACGCAGTCACAGCACAGATAAACCCCTAACAACCCAATACAATATGAACGACACATCAGATCAACAAAGCAAAGGCAATCAACCGGTCCAAACCATCAATCAAGGCAACGTCAGAATTGCAGTCTTTGAGAACGAAAGGGAAGGTCGAGACGGCAAGCCAGTCAAAACCTTCGCCGCCGTTGCCGAACGCTCCTATTTCGACAAGAGCGCCAACGAATATCGAAACTCCACTTCCTTTAACCAAAGCGAACTTCTTCTTCTCAGCGAAGCAGCCCGCAACGCAGCCAACTATATGCAAAGCCGCAAGGAAGAGAACTACCGAGAAAACAGCTACTCTGACAAAAAAGAGAACAACCTCGAACGAATGGGGCAAGAGCTCGAACAAACAAACACTCAATCCTCTGAGCGTAGTCACAGCCGGTAATTTCGGGGCAATAGGAAAAGAAGGGGTTGAACCTGGTGTGGCCGAGTCAACCCCTTCTCATACGCAGAATCTTTTTTCTCTCGTGCTACAGCAGGCGCTTAATATTCGCAGGCTAGCATGACGGTCATCACTCTCGCCGTTTTTAAAGGGTCCGCGGGATTCTCACTGTGATTCTTCAAATCACGGTCATAATAGTCGATCTTGAAGAATATCTTCTCCCCTTTGTGTTCAATGCTTCCGAAATCATGTTCGCCATAGGGGTCGTTCGCTTCCTTGAAGTCATCAAATAAACGAATCTTCTGAAAAACCTCTGATTGATCGATAGTTGATAAGGCCTGAACACCAGAGGTCATCAAAATGCGACCACCCTGGCCCGAACTGCGGAACGTATCGTTTAGATCCCGAATCCGAATCTTCTCATCATTCTCTTGAGCATCCGCCAATTGTGCCACCCGTTAGACAATTAAATGTCCAATGATGCTAAACTGATTCGTTTGTTCAATAAACCCCTTGAGAATCAGGGCAGCCGGCTAGCTCAAATCTTCAAAGTTCTTCAGAACCTCTCGATACCGTCGGCGATCGGGGAAAAGGTCTGCAACATCGATATCGAAGACTCTTGCTAAGTGGAGAAGTTCAAAATCTGCGACCCATCGAATCTGTGACTCGATCTTGGCCAAACTCTCGCGACTGAGCCCCCAGCCAATACGTTGGCACCGAGCCGCCAACATCGCCTGGGTTAATCCCAGCTCAGATCTCAATCGACGGACTGTCGGTCCAACAAAATTACGAGGCCTATCCATGTTCTGAATTCAGAACTTGACCTTACGTCTCTTAACGATTTGATTTGTTCGGTATTCCGAACACAATGAATTCTTCGTTTTACTCGAAATCAATTTAGGTCAGCGACTAACGGGGTGAACGCTCCCACAAAGCTGGAGAGCCCCGTTCTTCGCTTTGATAACAAGAATCTAAACTCATCAATGATCCGGCAAACTTACATTACAACGCTTTGCTCTTCTCTGATCGCCTTCCACCTCGTTGGGGCAGGGGAGGGCGAACGCCCCATTGTGGAGCAACCGGCAGCTGAGTGGTTCGTCGATAATAAGAATGGGGAGACCCTTTACAGCCGTGCCGCTGAGATCTCAAAGACCAATAAGACCGTCGTCATTGCGATTTATGTCAGTAAGGAAGGCTACGAGAAAGCTGTCAGTCATGCTTCGAAGATATCAGAGGCGTTGAACAAAGTCGGAACCTCTTCAAAGACCATCGTTCAAATCCACGATGGGGAAGGGGTAGGTTTCTCATACTACGCCAGTGGGTTCGGGGTGTATGATTCTGATCTCGGAGACAAAGGGGTCTTCAGTCCCAAGAATGCCATCCGAATTCTCCCGAAAGTCGTGGCGCTTCAACGATCCCAACCCCACTAACATTCGCTAGAATCCTTTACCTGGACTAACCGATTCGAGATCCAAGTTGGCAAGCTCCCCTTCAGTATCAAACTCGTAGTTCTCTGGCGTGTTCACTGAGCGCTTTTCGCTCGCAACATCCTGTCGAACGGCAACGGTATACGGGGTTGTTGGTGACATCGATAGTAGATCTTCTTTCAACCGAAGGCATGCTTGGGAGATTTTATCCAACTTTTCCTCCTCAGTCGGGAATGAAGTTAGCTCTTTCTTGAGAGCCTCAACTTCCTGTTTCCGTTTAGCGAGTTCTCTCTCCATTTTATCTACCGAAACCGTGATATCTTCGCCTCGCTGGTAGGTATCAGCACCTACGTCTCGAGCAGAATTGATCCGAGAAGCCAAGAGGACAGAAAGTTGCTCTAAATCGATAAGGTCCAGATCGTCATTACAACCACTGACTCGAAGTAACCTGATCGCCTCAGCACGTTCGTGCTCCTCAAGACCGCCTTCTAGAAGATCCTCCATCGCATCGGCCTGCTCAAAGAGAAGAAGCGCTTCCTCTCGACATTCACGAGCCTGCGATCGTAGCAATTCGATTCTTGCTTCTAGTTCGCCAATCAGACGTTCGATCACTGCCAATTGCTCTGTAAGGTGTCTTAGTAATTCTAAAGATCGTCTTGAATCTCGGCCTTTACGACGATTCTCCTGATTGGTCTTGACCCTTTGGGCGCTCGAATTGAGCCGTAAAGCCTGAGAGACATCATGCCCCATCAGAAACTGAACACTAACTTGATCCACCTCGAGTTTTTCACGTGCATAGGCATCGCCTGATTCTTGCCTCCCTATCGCCCTAGAGAATGCGCCGCTCAGACCACCGGCAGCAGTTTCACCATGTTTATCTTCAAACCCTCGTTTCAAAGCCCTGGCCTTTCTCGCCGAATAAGAATATTCAGCAGACACAAGGGTATCAGGTGTTGGTTAAGAAACGATTTACATCAATGTCACACTGGCGCGAGGACTGGAGAAATGCTTAGTTGGCGGGAATCAGATCGATCTTTAGCTGGCTGCCAGTTGCTTTGGCGTATCGCCGTAGCAACGCAATGGATGGATTACTGGAACCGCTTTCCAACCGAGCGACAGCCGATTGCGTGGTATTCATCCGATCAGCAACTTGCTCCTGGGTCAGTTCAGCATCAGCACGCGCCTTGATAAGAGCATGAGCGATCGAGAATTCCTCCTCGAGAGCCTTGTATGCCTTCTGATAGCTTGCGCTCTTACTCCACCTTTTCTCATGCAACTCCGTTACAGAGGTCATTCTTTTCATTGGTCAATCTCCTTTGCTCTTTCCAGTGCCAATCGAATTTCTTGGGCGGGCGTCTTCTGTGTTTTCTTCACAAAGGCACGGACCACAACCACCCGTTTGCCGGTGGCGACTACATACATCGCTCTTGATATGCCATCTTTACCTTTTAGTCGCATCTCCCAAAGCTTCCCTTGGATTTGTCTCACATACGGCATTCGGACCTGATGCAATCCGAATTCAGCAATCATATTTGAGATCCAACTGAACCTGGCAAACATGTCGTCAGGCAGAGCATCCAGCTCTTTCTTCACCGTTGAATTCAAAATGACGACCGACCACGACATTCCTTAGTATCTCATATATGCTATACTTAAGTCAACCTGTTGAAAACTAGAGTCCACATGCAGCTGCAATCCGGTCCCTTCACGAAGAGCTTGGGAAGAAGAGTCGATTCTCACTGAGCTGGAGCGCGAGAAGAGCAATCCATGCCCACCGATCCCAGGAAACATCAGCACCTGGTTAGGATTAGCCTAGGAGGCAAGGGGACTAAACATAAGTGATCTTGTGCGAAATCGGGAGAATCCCGTGTCCACTTTTCTCAGGACATATCACTAACAAACTAAGAGGATCCGCTGTCCACCAAACTCAGGGCGCTTCAGAATGATCAGTCCTGAGAGAAGCGGACAGCCAGTTCTTTTCTTTGTTTCATCAAAGTAAGATGGCCGTCAGGTAGCCCTCAACGAACGGGGCAGGGAACATCGATTCCCATCGACATATCGCGAGGCCAGGGGACTTAAATCTAATACAGATTGTGCGAAGTCAGGGAATCCGCTGTCCACCAAACTCAGGGCACTTCACGAGTCACCTAGGACGACGAAGCTCAATGACCGAACTCGAGACGATTTAACGCTCGATGAAGTGGAAATAATTCAGATCTGAAACGATAAATACAGAGCTCCGTGTTTGCCCCATTGGGATCTAAAAAGTGCTTGAACGTCAAATCCACATGTTAGCGAGAAGTTGCACATTTGATTTGCCTTCGTGCCCAAAAAAGAGCTCCCGCTCCAACAAGTAACAACATAATACTCCTTGGCTCTGGAATAGCACTAACTGTGAAACTCTCTAATCCCCCTTGGGATAGTGCCAGCGGAAAGTCAGTCCCGAAGGCAACTGTCTCTAGTGTGAATATATTTGATTCTCCTCTCCTGGCAGCTGGTTGCAAACTGGCTTCCTCGAAAGTAGTTCCAAAGTCCGTTTCCCAAACCTTCACCTGAAACCAATAGGTTCCAGGGGGTGCTAGTATTCTTTCAGGTCTTCCAAACGCATAAAATATCCCAGGAGCAGGAAAAAACGAAGTAATGTTCTCCGTAGGCATTAGATCACCGGCACCCATGGGCTCCGTTGGAGACCAATAAAGCTGGACTGTAAATGGTGTCGAAAGGCCCATCACTGCTAATGGCTCACCGGTAGTTGCGTCTAGAACTGGTGTATTGGGAATCCCACCACCGCGGCCATTTCTAAACAGTAGAGCACTCGCATCAATAATGCCTTGCGCTGCAACATTCGAGCCCACAAGCGCAAATAGAAGGGCAACACTTCTCCAAATCCCAAATGTTTGGTTCATCATTAAAATGATTTAATCGATAGTATTAGCTAAGGGCTTATCAGCCCTTAGCTTTTTTGCAACAATCGTTGTTTTTACGGGCAATTGCTTGAGCAGGGTGAAGGAAGAGTAACCTTTGGGGGGCATGTAGTGCATGATGAGAAACCACCAACTATTGGAAAAGTTGTTTGTAATGTCGCCGCGGCGTTCGCTGGTCTTTGGTCAGGTATCGTTCCCCATCTTCCCATCAAATAGGGCTGTCCTTGGAACTGCATTGTTGTTGCTGGGTTAGTGAACTGAGGCACCGTATAGGACGCTAGTCCAAAGCCAACATCGGTGAATATCTCCGGCCAGGGAAGCACGACAATCCCGTCTTCCGCAGAGTCAAACCCCATGGCCCCAAGATCCCATCGTAATAAGTTCATCGGATTACTCGGGTCAGTGCTGTTTTCGTCCTGCCACTTGTGATTCAATCCAAGGCTGTGTCCTATTTCATGCATTGCTGCATAACGACCGCTTGATCCAAGTGCGATAGCCACATCGATTACTGAAAACTTACTTTTTACATCTGGGGTTGTCCCGTTGCTTGATGTCAGCCAATCAGCCCCTCCTTGTGGATGTGTTTGCTGATAATCATGATACCACAGTTGAATGTGATCGGCACCAAGAGAATCAGCATATGCCTCGGTTCCGGCCAGTCCATCACACTGGCAGTGCAGCTTAGCCCAAACACTGCTGCCTGAGATCGGCTGTTCGCTGTAGTTCACATGAAGAACCCCCTTTAATCGTATCTGGTATGTGTCAGTGGCTGAAATCTGGGTGTTGTGCAAAATGCCGTTCATCTCACTAACTCCTGAGGCAATGGCTGCCTCTGCGGCAGCATTACTTCCAAAAAAATAGGACGTATTGGTGGTATACAGAACGACAAGGTCAAGATAGTGCGTTTGACCTCCTCCGGACATCATCGCCAAAGGGGGGGCTTGAGATTCGGTTGAGGATATTGCTGCTCCGAGTGATTGCACTCTCTCATTCACTACGCTATGAAACTCTGGATCGTTGTTCATGCATTCAAATTGGACTCTCGAAGAATCGATTTCATCTATTCGATAGATTCCTTTTTGACCAAATCGTTCAACTGAGCGTATCCGCAATGAATTCTCACCAGGAGATGTGTATTGGGCGTAGTAGCTATCGTCAACTTGGCCCACATACACTGCTGACATAGGTTTTCCTTTCACCTTGCCAACATATACGAGAGCATGACCTATTACTTCAACACGACCAATCTCAACAACAATCTTCCGATCATTGAACGCATTTAGTATTAGTTCGCTGCCAGCCAATCCTAAAGCAGCGGGACGCCATTCAACAAACCGAGTTCGAATTATAGAATCCTTCTGAACGTCTTTCGTGAACACCTGGTCCAAATTCAAGCGGCTCTCAGGGGAAACATCAGCAAACAGTTCTTGTGGGGCTTGTTGTGCCACGAGTCCTACTATTCCAGTAGTCGCGACCATGGACCCGGCGAACAAGATCTTTAACAGTGATGTGCTAAGATTACTCTTCATAAAGTGATTTTCTGAATATTACTAATTTTTTGTTTGAGGCGGTTTATTGATGAATCCAGCCATATGCGGTCGAATGCATCAATGCGTTAGCAAGTTAGAGACCATTTCCCAAAAAACGTTCAATAAATAGAAAAGATAGTAACGGCGGATTTTAGGTAGATGCTAACGCCAGCGTTCTTGACCACTTAAGATAAAATCAGCTATCTGAAACAGTAGGTCCCCCAGAAGGGCAGGCAAGGGGAGGGGGGAAATCAGGATGAGACTATGATGAACACGACAATGCGCCCATTAAATGCGAACAAGCGAACAGCTTTCCTGAAGTCTGCTCACTGAAACGTCCTCCGTCGCGAGAATGACGGGGTCACCGCCCACCGGTGGTCGGAAGTTAACACTTTCCTATGAAACTGTAACCTGGGATCAGGGGCCTGGATTGGATGAGGATTCAAGCGCTTTTCGTCGTCGTCGAGTAAACTGTTCACTTAGTCTGGAGAATTTCTGGCGTCAGTATCTACAGGCCACATCCCAGTCACGAACCGAGGACAAATCTTCAGACTCCTCATCCAATCCAGACCCCTTTTCCAGAACCAAATTGAACACATTTCACTCTGGAGATTCTAACATACTGATACGCCATTTTTATGTCGCACCTTAGGATCACATATTGCTACCAAGTATCGCGTTTTAGGGGTGTTTGTTGTTGACATAATGACTCATCACATTACCAATATTACTATTGGTATTAAACCGAAACACAAATAACGAAACAAAGGTAAAAACAGCATGAAACGATTAAGATACGGGATTATTTGTCTAATCTTCATTTTTCAACTGGTTCCAAGCCTCTTTGGAGCAGTCACCTCGTCTCAGATTTGGACGAACCAGTCTCATCGGACCATAAGCTGGTGGAATACGGCAACTAGTTCAGAAGACAAATTCAGGGAAGATTACCGAACTCAGAGCACCTATAGTGGATCGGCTACAGGTTTCAAAGAGTTCACTGACTGGATCACCCCTGCAAACAGTTGGTATATTGGAGATCCTGGAGCCATCTTCGCCGAGACATCCACATATACACTAACTGGAAGCACCCATGATCGTGATTATGATTTGCATACTGGGCATGCAGCCAATGTAACCACAAACGGAGCGGCTACGGTGTACTTTGACATGGATTACAAGAGTGTAGATAGTGCGGGTGTCCCTTATGGGTCAACACAAACTTATTCGACGTCAACCTCCGTCGGAGGGGCTGGAACATATTCAAGTTTGTTCTATGACAAGACGCCTTCCCAGGCGACAATCACAGGAGGGTTTACGGTCTATTGAGCTGGAGGTCAGGAATCAAGCGCAGTCGGCCAAAAGCAGACTGCGCTTGTCATCTTGAAGCGCTGAGTATCGCAGATAAAAAATGATGCGTTTGTAAATCATGAAAGCAAAGATTTATGGAACTGTCGTGGCAGTTCTGTGTATGGGTGGCGTCTTGATTTATATGCGGAGCGTTAGTTCGAATACGCCAGAAAACGAGGCCACAAAGGTTGGCGAGATCGAGCCTGAATCGCAACTAACACCGCAAGAAACGACTGCGGACTTGAGGCAAATCGAGCGGAAGGAACTCGCCCAAACGGATTCGGATCACTACTTCAACTTGGAACGTAGCATGCGGGACAAAGACTACGCCATGAAGGCCCGAAAGAGTGTGCGGATTTCTCAATATCTGAACGCGCCACGCCGAGGAGACCCTAATTACGAGCAAGTCTTGCACACGCTTTTGAAAAATGGCTTTGGAATCGAGGATTGGCGTCAGACTACTTCAAATATTAGCGAGTGGCACATGCCGTATCACATCCGCCGATATAATCTTGAGGAGCGTGGCGATCCAGCTGAGGCAATTGAGGAGAACCTTCGGAACCTGCAAGCAATTCGTGAGAATGACTACGAATTAATCAAGGAAGCCCTCATTCATGATATTGGAATCACAGATATGAGTGTTCTCGACGAATTGATGGGTATTCCAATTGTCATGGATAACGGTGAATACCCGTTTGGACGAAGTGGCTACGATTTATACGAAGGTGACCCCCTCCTAACGGATGAGGACTGGATGACGCCAGAACACAAAGCCTCCCAAGCTTCATATCAAGGAGAACCACGAGAACCAATGACGGATGAGGAACGCATTAAGTTGTATAGAGAGTGGAAGGCTCAGCAACTCGGTATAGATCCTGAGACCGTCCCGCCGTTGAACCGGAATTATGTGGGATTTGGTTCTCCACCGCCGGGTTGGAAACCAGGTCAACCCCTTAAAAGCACTCCATGAAAACAGCTGGAATAATTCCAGTCGTTGTCGTATTTCTAGGGTTTGTCGCGATCGGACATCACTTCTGGAGCAAGAAGGATCACGAGCCGCCGACAACGGTAGAGGTAATGGAGCGGACCAATCTAGAACGCAATCCGCTACCGTTTAAAATCCCAACCGCTACCGAGATCCAGCGAAGCAAGGAAGGGAAATTGCGGCGCGCTCAAACTGACCCTGACACGCACTTCAACAGAGAACGTTTCAATCTGGATCAGGATTACGCTCAGAAGTGCCGAAAACACCAGGCGATTCTTAGTTATCAAAATTCGCTACGTCGCGGTGATCCAAACTACGAGAAAGTATTACATATGCTTCTGAAGAATGGCTACGGAGTCGAACACTGGTCAGATGTGTGTACTGAACTCCTACAATTGCATCAGCCACTCAACTCTCGCCGCGTGAATCTCAAACAGAGAGGTTACTCGGAGGCAGAGATTGAAGTAGACCTGGACGGATTTCGCGACAAGCACCGACACCTTGAGCTAGTCGTTACTGGGCGGCTTATTCAGAAGATAGGGGTTATCGAACCCAACGTTATCGCTGATCTGTTGTCGATACCAATCGTAGCAGGTAATGACGAGGACCCATTTGGGCGGGGAAATATCCGCTTTTCCGAAGGTGACCCCCTCCTAACGGATGAGGACTGGATGACGCCAGAACACAAAGCCTCCCAAGCTTCATATCAAGGAGAACCACGTCCACAACTAACCAGGAGCGAAAAATTTAAACAGTTTCGCGACTGGAAATCTTCTCAACGTCTGGAACCTGGGCCATGAGTAGTCGTTTCCCAAAAAGCGTATCACCTACTCTGCATAAGTGAAACGCGGATTGCTCCCCTCCCTCGCTGCTTTCTCATCATAGCGGTAGAGAGCAGAAGCGTAATGTTACCGCAAAAGCCTGGTTCTCCAGTGAACAGTTTTCTTGGAAACTGTTCACTGCCAGAGTTAACACTTTGCCAGTAAAGTGTTAACTCCTCCGCATCTGGAGCCGCCGACCATGGCAGCACCAGTGCTCACACTGCGGATCATTGTGAGCCCGAATTCAGTGTCGGAGTTCGGTGCAGAGATACCTAATCTTTAAGCAAGAAAGAGCTCCATGAGCTCCAGCTCATCCACCTCGCCCGCTAGAGGAAAGTGATCAATATCACGTCCCCACGGATTTAAGGTGTGGCTATCAATTCTGTCTATTGTAACTTTTTCTTCGCCATTGCCTCTGCCTGTTAACAGATGATCATATCCCTTGGGTATGGATATTTTTCCAAAAGCTTTTTTGAAAAGAATTCCAGTTCTTCTGCCTCCTGCGTCAACTCCAGCAAAGCTCGTTACATTGAAATCTCCTCCAAGAACTAGTAAGGAGTCATTGTGCTCATTGGCATTGATCGAGTCTGTTAATGCTTCTTCTAGTTTTTTTATCATAGGGTTCGCGTCATATCCGTGCAAATTATGCCAATTAAAAACGGTTACAGGGATGTCATCTGCAAGCCCAACGGTATTGTAAGAATATTCCATGAAGACAGGAGGGCGGGAGTTCTCAGGCGTATTAAAAAAGGTGCTCTGTGAAAAATACTTAGGGTCCGTAGTTGCCGTCAAAGTTGTGTCACTGCTGCCGAAAACATAAGCCAAGCCGCGATCATTGATTTGTTCCCGGAATGTCCGAAAACTCCAATTTGGGAAAGTAATAGTTCCATCACCAAGTTCGTCCATCAGCCCTAAATTCACTTCCTGAAACATAACTAAATCGTATTTTTGCTCAACTGCATGTTCCATCAACTGGTATAACCTATCTCTGGGGTTTCCCTGATTGGATTGAATGTTCCAAGTTGCTATTTTCATGAGTTCAGTATGCTGGCGAGATCGAGAGTGATTTGTTCCATATCTGAGGAGTGCTGTAGCTGAGTATATCCGTATTTTCTAGAGTGAAATGACCTGAACCAATAGTAGTCCTCTAGTTGAAAACCGAGTTTGCCTCCGAGACGGGAGCGAAGGAAATTCTTGTCAATCAGCCACGAAGCGGAAACGAATGGTTGAATGGAGCTTATGGACCAATCGGGGAGTAGCGTAGGATCGTTAGGTGCCACTAGATTTGCATGCCAATCGTGAGGGAGCTTACTTCCCCTTTTTACGCTGAATGGCCACTGTTGATGATAGTACCATTTTGCTCGGTTACTTATGGATTCTTGTCGCCAACTCCAATCCCAGACGGTGAACGTTTGGGCGGTTTCTGATCGGAAACCCTTCGAATCTGTCACGTTGTATACACTTGAACCATACTGGTTACCGTTGCTGGAGTCATGAGCCCAAGTACTGCTCTCACCGTGGGCATTGTTAAAAGAATGGGGCGTCGCATCACTCAAATAGAATTTCTCAGGCATGGAGATTTCAACCCAGTTACCGCTATTTTCGATCCTAAACGGTAGGACATTGAACTCGAAATCTGTCATCGCGTAGCCAATTGCATTTTCAGTATTTACTTGTAAAGTCCCCGGGGACAGAAGGCCAGTAGCGTTAAAGTCAATTCTTAAGAAATCATCTCGGGCTGAGTCGACAATATGGTAATCTACTGCCCATTGTCGGGTAATCGTTTGGCTGGTGGATGGATAGTCTTCTCGTGCTGTTGAGGCATGTCCGCCGACTCCACCTGGGCTATTGAAGTTGGTGGCTTCAAATGTACGGTGTCTCGACATTAGGGCATATTTCTTCAACGAGGTTATTTTCGCTGGGGCGGTTTTGTTCGAATCTTTCATAGTTTTCTGGTTCCAGAAGTTGTATTGGAATCCGGTGAGATTCTCAAATCCGTTTACAGCTCTAGCGCTGACCTTCAATTGTTGTACGTTGTAGGCGCAAAAGTCATGCGGAATTGGACATGAGGCTTGGTTCGTCCGCAAAAACCAGTTTGATTCCCCGTGATGTTTTGCGTATGATAAAGGTAATTATCATACTCAAAACTCACAGGAGGACACGCCAATGGATCTCGTTCAGTCTCAAAATTCTCAACTCGCTCGTTCCACCGATTTTCCCCGGTTCATGGGACAACCGTTCCCGGCCGTCATCGCTGCCGCCGGTCCGAACGCCGCTGAGCGTTTTTTGGAATTCTTTCTGGCCCATATCTCCAATCCGAATACTCGACGGGCTTACGGACGGGCTGCGCTTAAATTTCTGAACTGGTTGGAGGAAAAACACATCGAACTCCATAACGTTCGGCCCTTGCACGTCGCTGCCTACGTCGAAGGCCTCAAAGGGACGCTCGCGGCACCGTCGGTCAAACAGGAGCTCTCGGCGATCGGAGAACTCTTTGATTTTCTGGTCACCGGCCAGGTCGTGCCGCTCAACCCGGCCGCCTCGGTCAAAGGCCCCCGCTACAGTATCAAGAAAGGTAAAACCATTGCTCCGACCGCTGAGCAAGTTCGAGAGCTGCTGGATTCCATCGACACCGACGATATCGTCGGTTTGCGCGATCGGGCCATCATCGCTTCGCTCTTCTTCTCCTTTGCTCGCGTCGAGGCCCTCGTCAAAATGCGGGTTGAAGATTATTTTCCCAGGGGTAAACGCTGGTGGTTTCGCCTCCACGAAAAGCGTGGCAAGGAGCACGAAATGCCCGTGCACCATCTTTCCAAGCAATATCTGGATGAGTATCTCAGGGCTGCCGGGATTTTGGCTGATGAAGACGCTAAAACCCCCTTGTTTCGTTCAGCTCCTCGTCGCTCCAAGACATTGACTCCTAATCCGTTGGCTCAATCCAATGTTTATCGGATGATTCAACGCCGGGCTTTGGCTGCCGGGATCGCCGATAAAATCGGCTGTCACTCCTTTCGAGCCGCTGGAATCACCGTCTATCTGCAGAACGGCGGCGAAGTTGAAACGGCTCAGGAAATGGCCGCCCATGGCTCGATTGCCACTACGCGGCTCTATGATCGGCGGAATGAGGAGATTTCACTCGAAGAAGTCGAACGGATTAGGATCTAGAGCTCCGGCGTATCAGCCTAGACTGGTCCCAATGTGGGCTTTCCCATTTGGATCGAGTAGCTAGCCCACTCCTGACTACGGAGACTAAAAAGGTCTTCCGACAAATTGTCAGTGATACAGGTCCTCTCTTAGCGCCTCCAGTTGGGATAGGGCCACGCTATCGCCTTCAGTGAAGCTGTCCCGCCCCACACTTTCACCCGATGCATCAAAAAGCTCTACTACTTGAACTTCAACGTGGAGCTTCACATCTGCTGGTGGTTCGAAGGCGAGGTCACCGCCGACAGTTTCGATGATGCTCCGCGTTTCCCCCGCTTCTACCCCTCCGCGTATTCGAATCACATAGCTGTCTTCTGCCCACGGAACCGTTCGTCCTTCAGAGACGACTTTCGTATGCACCCGAATCTTAGAGACAGCAAAATTTGCTCCGTTTCGGCACGTCAGTTGAAGGGTTGCAGTGGCTTCGTCACCGTGGTTCTTGAATTCTATCTTGGAATCGAGGATCTCCATCCGGTCCAAAACCTTACGTAAGTTTTTAGAGACCTTCTGACGTGCAGAGAGCAAGACCAGCCGTTGTCGAGCCTTACTCTTATCCAAAATTCCTCCGTCAAACGCGACAAACTCGTTCTCAACTTCTTCTCCTACTTCCGTCATCATATTTCTGACGTCGACCATGAAAGCGTCTCGCTCGGTTTCAGAGAGATTGGCAATCGGGCCTCTTTCCTCCGTCATCGCAATGAGGCGCTTATACATTCGGTCGTATTTCTCAATAAACTGCTGGTCGGCAGCGACAGTATGAATGCAACAGAGACTCGCTAGGAGCAGGATCAGATTTCGCAGGGACTTCATGGTTTCCTAGCCTTGACGATTTGGAGAGAATTGAAAAGGTGAATTAGTCTTGTAGGCTCTGGGGTGATTTCGAGGGAAGGTGTCGATGTGGTAGCTGCAATCGGCCCATATGCAACGCGATCGCAACGCATCGCATATGGAAATATATATTATCATATGTGAAAGCAAGGGGGGTTTTGCATTGATCCAAGGCAGCCTCCGGATACGATCCAAATCGTCAGAGGAAGGAGTTATGCAATATGCCAGGTGAAAAATCAGTAGAAGATCGTCTTTCTGCAATCGAGCATTGGAGAACCGGAATCGCATCCGGCTTCTTTGTTTGCATTGCTATTTTCGGAATGGATTGGATCGATGATTGGATATCAGACGAACCAAAGGTGCGTGAGGCTAGGAGGGAAGCAATCAGCGAGATCGAAGCAACCAAGAATGTCGCTATTCAATCGATCAGTGGCGTTCCAACAGGAAGCATGCTTCCGTTCTATGGAACCACAAATCAGGTTCCGAAGGGCTTCCTCCTGTGTGACGGAAGGAAGCTGCCCAAAAAGGGTTTCTCTGCACTGGCCGACCATCTCGCGCTAGCAAATACGAACCTGTGGAATTGAGCGACAAACTTTGCGCTCCCGGATTTCCGGGGGATGTTTCTCAGAGGGTTAGATCCAGGTGGAAACGTAGACCCAGAACGGAAGAATAAGGCTCCAGGCCACAAACAGCAGTCTGCTTTGAAACGCCATGGACATCTAATGTTTGTCAAGGAGGGAAGGGATGGAAATGGTGACCTCGAGATCAATGAGAAGACGCACGTTGTTCACCATCGCGATCGAGGTGGGGAACAACCTCAGGTTTCGTATCTTATGGGATTTCCGAGTGATCCGTACAAGAAACCGGACGTTGGTCGATCTGGAGAATACGGTGAATCTGGAGAAACCCGTCCTATGAATGTTGCCGTCCACTTCATCATCAAATACTGAATGAGATTGCTCGCCTCCTAACGCAAGGGGGGGGCTCAACTCAGGTGACGCCCCTCACCATGCCTTCTGCTTCAGATAGCTGATTTTATCTTAAGTAATGTTGGGCAATAGGAGAATCCCTTGTGGAGGACTTTGCACATTCGTACGAATTGGACTGGCAAGCGGCACACTGTGGGGTTCTGTGGTTTGACGAGCTTGGGATCATGTGGCGTTGTCCACTGAGGGTGTTTAAAGAAAATAATGGGGTGGGCACGCATAGTTTTGAACGCAACCTGTGACACTAGAGTCGAAGTTAATGACGTGCCTTTATGTTCCCTAAACAGGACGAACGAAGGTATAGAAGGAGATACAGAAATATATTATAAGGTCCAAAATGCCAAATTCATCACAATGTTCTTCAGGAATCACAAGCTGGCTTGTCGGATTCTACGGCGCAGGTTCAACAAGTGGTTTTGGAAATTCCCATTTCGAGGCGGCTGCTGTCGGAAAAGGAGTAAACCACTTGTATTCCCACAACTCCTCAATCTCCGCAATCAACGATCTGTTTACGGCAATTGATTGCAATAATGATCGACAGATAACAGAAAACGAAATTGCCGGACTAACCGTTAAAATCTGCGGATACAGTTGGGGAGGCGTAGGCGCGATCGGCATGTCCCAGACGCTCAGTTCTCCGGGACCAATTGTCGTTGGAGGATCACCTAGCCATCCTATCACCTGGAATTTGCACGTTCCCATCCCGATAAAAACAGTTTTTGTGTTTGATCCAGTTCCTATTCTCAATCCTCCAGGTCAGGTTCCTGATACTGTTGAGAATTTCTACAACTACTATCAAGATAAAGGTGGAGATTCGATCTTCAGGGCAACCGGGAATTATCCTGATGAACTCATTGGCTCTCCTTTAAGTAGACTACTTAAAGGAACCAGTGTTTCGGTGGCTCCAGGGGTCACGGATGAGCAAGTCAATGTGACCAACGATCCAAGCATTTCTCGAACAGGAACTCCTTTCCTCGGGTCTGGGAACAATAACCAGTACTCCCTTTCAGGTCCTGACACCAATCACGATGGAGTTCCTTGGCTAGTTACTCCAGAATTCAACTCAAAATTCTAGAATCTCGTATGGCATCTCTTCGAAGGAAAGAGTCCATTCGCGCCAACGTCGCCATACTTGCTCTGAGTGTGGTGACGACGGTTTTTCTCATTGGTTGCTCTTTAGGAAAGTCAACCCGACATGGAGATTTAATTCTCGTAAAGAAAAAGAGAACGGTCGCGCTCAAAGCGGAGCCTAGTGAAACCTGGTTGCTTAAAACGGAATGGATCCCGTTGAACGAATCTGGAACGGTCATACTTCAGACCCAAAATCTTCCGCCGAACATTGTAGTCGGCGAATTCCAACTGCAATTCCGAGGTAGAGATTTTCTCAAGCCAATGGAAAGGGCTAAATCGGCTGTAATTGACATCGCGATCACTGATGATAGCGGCAAGAATATCTATTCGAAAACCCACTCTCTGGCTTTACTCAACTGGATACATCAGAGAGGGAAAAATATTGCTTTCGCCGATGTTGAAGAAATGGAAGAAGCTCTAACCGACCACAGAAACTACAGAATCCAGATCTCGATCTCAAAACCGGCACCTGAATTCAATGGACGTTTTCGAATTACGGGAAAGAGAGCTGTTTGGAATACAGATCAATAAGTTCTCAAGGGACAATAATGTCGTCAGTAAGAGAGAAACTAATTCTCAGAACCAATCTCTGTCCCGGTGATACTTTGATGTTAACTGCTGCTCTAAGAGATCTGCATCATTCATATCCAGCGAGATACGAAACTGATGTTCGAACACCCTTTCCGGCCCTATGGAAGAATAACCCATACCTCAGTCCCCTTTGTGAATCTGGAAACAATGTCCGAATTCTCGACTGTCACTATCCTCTCGTTAACAATTCAAACAATCAATCGTCACACTTTCTCCAAGGCTATATCGAGTATCTCAATGATTCACTTGATTTGAATATCCGGCTTTCGTGCTTCAAGGGAACAATCTTTCTCTCAAGTACAGAGCGAAGTATGCCCATCGTTTTCGATGGGCAAGATCTCTCTCATTTGGAGGGATATTGGATAATAGTAGCAGGAGGAAAGTATGACTACACAACTAAATGGTGGTCACATACGCGATTCCAGAAGGTCGTGGACCACTTCCGAAACACCTTAACTTTCGTCCAAGTGGGGAACTTAACTGACTATCACCCTAAATTGGATCATGCAATTGATCTCCGAGGAAAAACGGGACTACGGGACCTGATTAGACTGATGTATCATGCCAAAGGCGTCCTGACTCCTGTCACGTTTATGATGCACCTATCGGCTGCAGTAGATCCACCTCCGTCTCCGACGATGCTCAAAAGACCATGTGTCGTAGTTGCGGGAGGGCGAGAACCTCCCCACTGGGAGGCCTATCCTACTCATCAGTTCATACACACCGTTGGGATGCTCAAGTGTTGCCGGTCTGGAGGATGCTGGAAGGCTCGAGTTAGAGCGCTCGGAGATGGGGACGAGAAGGATCTCCAAGAGAATCTATGCACAGACGTTGTCAATGACCTACCTAACTGCATGAATCTGATACGAGCTTCCGATGTCATCAGAAGAATCGAATTGTATCTGGAATCTAGAGCAGCACTACAGCCTAACCGGAAATAGAGTCTCGTATGGATATTGCGGTCTTAGTGGGGATTTACGGAGCATATCCTGAGTATGCTAAGCGAGTTTTGGGAGGAATCGTTGAAGAGCAGCTTCCATCGGATGACTCAATCCAACTTCACGTAGCTGTGTCCAACGGTTGTCGTGAAACAATAAGCTACCTTCGAGAGCTTTTTGATGGTGGTTCCCTTGACACTCTTTTCGAAAGCAAGGCGAACATTAATAAGGATCCAATGATGCGTGTACTGATTGATCAAGTATCGACTAAGTATTTCCTTTGGATCGATGACGATAGTGTCCTCCGTCCCGGGTGGGCTGCGGCGATGCTCAGCTTCGTAAGGCGAAACAACTTCTTTGACGGAGCGGGTCACGTACACTCATACGCCCGAGACGACGAATATCTCAAGTTCTTGAGCAAACGCCCTTGGTTTCGTAGAGAGCCACGAAGTTCGAGTGTGTATTTTCCTACCGGAGGGCTATTTCTTGCAAGAACGGCCTTTGTGCGGCAACAGAGCTTCCCTGACAAAGGAATGATCAAGAAACAAGACGATCTTCTATTTGGAGATTGCATTGAACAGGTCGGAGGAAAACTCCTCGATTTCTCCAACGATGATCAAATAATGAGCAGAATCAGCATCAGCTGTGGGGCAAGAAGAGGTTCGGGTGAGGAAGGTTTTGGAAATGGCTGGTTGGACGTCAATCCAACGACAGGTTTCTAAGTAAGGAAAGCAGCGGCGTTGATGTGCCCAGAGAAAAGTGGACACGGAAGCCTCGTAACGAGAAGTAATTCCTAAATTCAGATCTGAATCTTTTCCACCTCATCGAGCGTGATGTCATCTCGAGTCCGATCGTAGAGCTTTGTTGTCCTGGGTGACTCGTGAGCAGCGATCGCTTGAGCATTTTCCAATGTCCCTCCGGACTTGAGATAGGCAGTGATTCCGGTGGCTCGAAAAGTGTGACAGGAAGCCTCCGCATTGAGTCCCGCCTGAAGGGCTCGCTTCCGGATCATTCTGAAAACATCCACGCGATTCATTCTCTTCTCGGTTAATCGGTCAGTCCGTTTTCCACGAAAGGTTCGGAAGAGTGGGGCGGTCTTGTCCTTAGTATCAATCCCTGCAGCCTGAATGTAGGCATCCATGTAGGTTTCAGCGTTGTGATGCGCTGGGACTTCATGATATTTCCCGCCTTTTTCGTGAAGCCGAAACCAGTATTTCTTCCCATTCGGATAGTAATCCTTGGCGTTCATTCCAACGATCGCGCTCACACGAGCAAAGCTGTAAACCATCGCTCCAATGATCGCTCTGTCCCGTAGGCCGGCCAGAGTGGTCGTATCCAGGCTATCAAGGAGTTTACGCGCCTGTTTCTGGGTCAAAACGGGCGTCTTGCCACGCTTGATAACATGCTTTGGCCCTTGGACAGACGTAGCTGGATTAGAATGGACAATATGTCCAAGGACCAGATAGTCGAAAAACTTCCGAATGGCTGCCAGGTGCTGCTTGATGGTGGGATTTGATTCCAGGTGACCTTCGATGTAGCTGGCCACGACAATCGGATTCAGATCCTCGAGAGTAAGGTCACGTTTGTCACACCAACGCAGAAACTGTCCAACGGCCTGAGCGTAAGCCAGACGGGTGTTCTTGTTGCGGATCCGAGCCGTGAAGAACTCCAAGAAGCGCATCATGCCGGCTTCTCCGGATCGAATGATGATCGCTGGCACTGGCTGACCGAGGAACTTGGTCGGCAGGCTGCCACGGCGTTGAATGACAGGAACTGGCATTACAGGATCCGGCTTAAGGCTAACGGGTTCGGTAAAGAGATCCAGGTTTCTGGGGTCATGTTTGTAAGGCCTTGATTTCACGTTGTTTCGGGTTCCCCTGTTAAGTAACATAAAGGACGTTATGTTACTTAATATCACACGAAAGGGGGGCTGTAAATGGTGATTGGATTTGATCCGCCGAACTGATAAACACCTCCATTATGAAAACTATCTGGCTCTGGCTGCTCACGACACTGCTGATCGTGTCGCTCGAGCGACTGTGGACTCATCGCGAGGCTGTGATAGATCTGTTTGGTTTGGGACCGGCATACATTCCTAGACCTGTTGACTTAGAAGAAGAAAACTGGTGGAAGCCACTTCCTCATGAGGACGTGCTGTTGGAGGTCCGTGAGCAACGCGCCAACAAGGACAGTGATACGTATTTCAACCCCAAGCGATTCGGAAGAGACTACAGGGAGAAGGTGCGCAAGCACAACTACATCGCGAAATACCTGACGGCTACCAGGCGCCATGATCCCCAATATGCCAAAGTAATGGAGATGCTCGCCGTTCGTGGCTACGGTATTCTGGAGTGGGATCCAGTTTGCGGTGCGATCCTCAACCATCAGATTCGTGCTCAGGTTCATGATCAGTTGGAAAAAGCGTATTCGCAGAAGACGGACTGGGATGAGGCAATCTTATTTGAACGAATACAGGGCTACGATTATTGGGCCGAGCGTCTAGCTGGGATTTTTGGAATGATTGACCATGAGTTTTTCAAAGAATTGTTGGCTATCAAGCTTACGGCCAAGAATCGTGAACCCATCTTGGGTTTTCCTGGGCGAGAACTCGAAATTGGCGACAGATTCTTTACCGATGAAGATTGGGTTACTCCAGAGATCCGTGCTGCCCAAGCCAGCTATCAAGGGCGGAACCGAAGTGAATGGAGTTATAGACTACGGAGCAGATACTTTCAGTTCCTGCGCAATTCACGATTGCGCAGTTACGGACACGATGTCCCTGAACAGCCGGGCGTCGTCCAAGAGCTCCTGGATTCTGGGATGATTAAAACTGAAGACTTGGATGGTGTGAAGTGGAAGTCATCGAAGATCCTTGAGGCTGAAGTATTCTGACCAACCTGGGGTGTTCAGGTTTTTCGCACAACCTAAAGTTGGGTTTCGTTCTCTACGCTCGTGCACCGTGTGCGAGCCACATTCTTGCCCTCCACCTAGGGCCAAAAGGGATGACGTGTCCTGAGTAATGTGAACAATCACAACACAGCGCTCCCAACCTTTAGTGTTCGTTCCCTGTGCTCGGCGATTGCCTCAGTCTGAAATATTTCCGGTCACCGGTTATTGGTTCGGAAACAGTCCATCGATGTCCCGACAGTTGGGGGACACTCTCAACCTGGATCCAGTTTTCCGAATTCAATTGTTCGACCGACTCAAGTCCCAGCCTACTATCGGGGCGTGGCCAAGACAGCTGTACCTGGGTATTCTGGCGCATGAGGCTAAGCTGTCCTGGAAGATGAAACACTGACGGGTTGTTCATTCCTGGAGTTGGTCCTGTCACAATAGTGCCACCCACCCAAAGCGCGCCATTGAATACAGCCAAACTCAACAATCCTCGTTTCCCGGGCCCACTGCCTAGACCTGCCCATTGTGTTCCATCCCATCTGACGACAATATTCGACTCTGGATCAGTTTCTGACATGCCGATGCTCCCAAATCTACCCCCAGCGTAGAGAATGCCCCGGTCAACAACTAGTTTCGTAATCAGGCCAATTTTTTCAGCGGGAAGCTCTCCGACACCTGCCCATTGTTCACCATTCCAAACTGCGATACCATCCGCTGCAACGTCGCCGGCATATCTGAATATTCCTCCGGCATACAACTTCTGTTCAAAGACTGCTATATCCGCTATTTGGAAGGATCCGGGCCCATTCTCAATCTGTTGGAGCCCTTTTCCTAGCGCATGCCAGGAACTACCATCCCACGCGGCGATGCTATTGGCACGAACTCCACCTGCCTCATCGAAAGCTCCAGCGACGTAGAGGAAATGCCGGTCGGTAGCCACGGCCCTAACGACAGCAGTTTCAACCGTCTCAAAATCCCTTCCCGGTATTGGAAAGAGAACCGATGGAATAGGTTCTTCTCTAGGGCGAGTTACGCCCTTGCCAACAGGAACCCACTCAGTTCCTGTCCAACGAGCTAATCCCGTCACTACAGTATCTCCGGACATGGAAAAAACTCCGCCCGCATAGAGACTTCCTTTGAACCATGCCAGCGTTTCGACATTTCCGTCGAATCCTTCTCCAATCGAATGCCACTGTTCGCCATCCCACATTGCGACACGTGATGCCTCGATACTATCTGCCCTGGTAAAAATTACTCCCACATAGACTTTTCCGCCATGCGGCAAAATTGACAGCACGACTGGAGATGCCCCGTTACTGTCGGGCCCGCTTCCCAACGCTGTCCAACGTGTTCCGTCCCAGACGGCGATTCCCTGTGCAGCGATGCCGCCAATTCTTGAGAACGATCCCCCCGCAAATAGATGCCTTCCGTTGGACTCAAGGGTGGTTATAGTAGAATCAGCCTCTGGCAGTCCGAACTCGGGATCCCAATACTGTTCGATGGAATCCGCCAGCGAGGCACTGCCAACCAGTGCAATGAAAAGAGGTAGCACAAGGCCACGGTTCAGTGCATTTGAAATACTAGATAGATTAGGCATTACACAGATTAGTTATCTCTTTAAGAATAGCTTGCATTGCTGCCGCCTTTTAGGCACACAAATAACACCTCTTCAAGGTGGTAATTATTATGTTAATGTCAAATTTAAATCGAATCGGAGCGGTATTACTGATGCTTGCTGCTAGCATACCGTGTGCCACACGTGGGCAAGTTCTCTCACATAGGTTAACTCTTGAGAATCGTCAACCGACTATTCCTGGTGCTGAGGAGTTTTCATTGGAACGTCAAGCTGCTCTTGCGTTGCTTCAAGCAGACGTGCCTACACTACGGATTAGTCTCAATTCAATTACAGGGTCACCAAAATTTGTTCGGGCCCACGCTGGCTTCATTCGACCAGCCACGGGCGCGCGTGATGAACGGGACCCCACCTTACCAATCAGGGCGTTCCTAGACGAAAATCGTTCTTTGTTTGGGCACGGTTCAGATGTCTTGGCCGATGCTGAGTTAGTAAAGCAATATGTAACTGAGAGAGGCTTTACGACAATCACAGAAATGATTTCAACCGAATGGCGGCAGACCCTAGATGAATTGCCGATCTTTGGAGCTACCCTAGCCGGTCATATTACGCCAACAGGAGACCTAATAACTCTGTCCAGCCAGTTTATCCCAAACCCAAAGGCTGCTTCAGTTAAGGTGTCCGGAGGAGCTCGGCTTACGTTCACATCCGTACCTATCCCTCCCCAGGATGCCATCGCGGTGGCAGCTGCCGCTCTCGCCGAAACTCTCAAACCAGAGGAAATGCAACAACTTGAAGCAAAGCAGATTGACCCTCCCTATCGAAAGCGATTTTCAGGAGGAGGTTTGGCGGAACCATCCCGTATTGAACTGGGTTGGATTCCGATTTCCCGTAACGAACTTCGACCATGCTGGAGAGTTACTCACTTCTCTCTCTCCCCAGCGGGAATGTTTTTCACCTATCTCGACGCAGCCACGGGAGAACTCTACAAAAGGGAGACAGGTACGGGACACCAATCTGCAACATATAAAGTTTTTGGTGGCGATAGTCCAACACCAGGCACACCGGGGTTCAGCAGTCCCACGACCGCACAACCAGCCCAAGTATCTCAAATTAACAAACCTTACAGCTACTATTGGGTCCATGGATCTACCACAGAAACATGGGGCAATAACGTAGATGCACGCATCTTCCTCCAAAACAATCCAAATGCCATACCGGGATGGAGTATTCCCGTTGGCCAATCAATACCTGGATTCACTCGTCCTAGCAGCACGACCTCACATCCTACACTAACTTTCAACTATACCGCTAACCTTAGTCAGTCACCCACTACAGCAAGCAATCGAGATGCCGCCGTAGTGAACGCATTCTTTTGGTCGAATTGGGCACATGATCGACTCGTGGAGCTTGGTTTCGACGAGGCTGCAGGGAACTTCGAACAAGTCAATAGCTCAGGTCAGGGAACAGGTGGCGATGCGATGCTCGTGAATGTTCAGTTCGGATACGATGGGGGATTCCGGAACCAGAACTGGAACGAAACTGATCCACAAGATGGTTTAGGCCCAAATCGTATTCGTCTCGGTATTTTTGATGGACCAAGTCCCGACCGTGATACGGGTTTCGATAATGAAGTGATTCTTCATGAATATACCCATGGACTCTATCGCCGTTTAGTCGGACCAATTGGTGCAGTACAAAGTTTTGGAATAGAGGAAGCTACTTGCGACTTCATGGGGCTATCGTTCCTTTCGTCATCATCAGATCCATTGCAAGGGTCCAGCGCTGTGTATCCCTCAACGGGTTTTATGTCGAAGGATTTTAGTAGTGGTGGCCAAACAATCACCCAGAACTACTACTTTGGCATTCGCGCCTACCCAACGTCAACTGTGATGACGAAGAGCCCGATCACCTTAAAAGATCTAGATTGGACCCAAGCTAGCAGTCACGCTGCAATACCGCGAAGTCCGATCTACAGTGCTTATGATCAACCTGGTCAGGAATTTTCTAAGGCAATCGACTTGTGGTTGTCCGTATTGTGGGAAGCTCATGCAAAGCTGGTCTCTCAACATTACCATAGTGAAGGCAGCTATCGTGTCAGACAACTAGTAGTTGACGCACTAAAACTAGTATCGCCAAATCCAACATTTTGCGAAATGCGTGATGCCATCATCAGCGCCGACTTCGCAAGGTTTGGAGCTGCAAGCTACAATCAACTGTGGGCGGCCTTCGCGAAACGCGGCCTGGGCTACAGCGCAAGCTGTCCCAATGCCAATTGGTTTGACCCTGTCTCTGGGGGGCAGCTAGGTTACGGAGTATTCACAGAGGCCTTTGACGTTCCCTAAGTCAGCGACAGATTAAACTTCTTGGACAGGGGAGCGGAAAGCCTCCCCTGTCTTTTCACAGGTGTCACAGCTCGATCAAATTGGTATCTCCGAATTAAGGAAAGGGCCTGAATAAACTTTGTGATCTTTGCCAAAATCAAGGTAGTTCATCCAACGGTGTTTGTATCGGGATGAAATCCCAACTTGGAGATAAGCCGCTTTTCATCTACACCACCTTGTTCCGTTCGGAGGTAAATGGGGAGCTTGTGACCTAGGTGTTCCAGGAGGTTCACGGAAGGACCGAGAGAAATACTGCAGTTTCACTTGCGCCAACTACACCCAAAAAGCCGCCGTCGAGAATGCCATAAAACGTTCAATTACTGCTATGGTGTGGAATTCTGCGATTCCATCGTCAAAATGGGGGCAGGTTTGAAATGAATGATGAATCCGGAAACGGGCCGTGGGATCATGCCGCTAGACGATTTGAGAAGTTTCTCTCAGAGCTGGGTGTCGAAAAATGCCGGATGCTAGACTATTTGGGAGAGAATGCTGACGAAGCCCACGCGGCTCTTAGAAATCATGTCATTCTGGATGGAGTCAATAGTCGAAATCTACACTTTGAGCGCAATTGGTATTGCCATCTTGACGAAAAGTTTTTCGGAGCGATTTACGAGTCCTTCAAGAAATCTCTTCGGCAATAGTTTTTCGCACAAGATCACTTAGATTTAGTCCGCTACTCAAAAACCCATTCCTGTTGGCCGTAGTCATCCTGACAATTGCTGGGTGGGGGGGCAGGATCGACTTTAGGCGCTACAGGGAAAGCCCCCGAGAGAAGCTGTGACAATTGCTGGACCTTCTCCCGCTCAGGCTCACCAACCCGGAACCAATGAACATTGCGCCAGTCGCGTTCAATGGTATTTCGAAGGGTATCACCGTGAATGATACGAGCCGGGATGCCCCAGAGCGTCAAATTGATGTAGGCCATGTCACATGCCAGCTTTGAGATGTCCTGACAGGTAACACGAAGAAGATCAACGGCACCGGCCTTGGAAAATCGTTCAGCTACAGAAAGAAGCAGACCTCCGCTTCCGCTGGCTGGATCGGAAACAGTTATGGGCCGTCCTTTCTCAATCACCGCCTCGGAATCGACGAGAACCTGAGCCATGAAATCGCCAATGGGCTTGGGCGAATAAAACTCGCCTCGGAGATCCCGTGAGAATTTCGAACCCACCTCGATGTAGTAAGGTCCTAAAATGTCAGTGAACGGGTGCGCCTCCATTTCGTCGATGAGAAAGGCCAAGGCCTGGGAGAACAAATCCAGATGCTCTCGCGAGTAACCGCGTGCGACGCTCAAATATTCCTCCTCGCGGGTTTGACAAGACAATGCGCAGGCAGCAAGGCAGGCAAAATCCGAAAAGGTCTCAAAGGGTGAGTTTAGGCTTCGTGCAATATCCTCGAGAATGGGCCTAAAATCAGGTTTACCAATCTTGTTCGGCCTCGATGCTCCAGCGAGCCCAAACTCATCCCCGATCGCTCCGCTCTCATTCGTCCCCTCTGGCATTGTGTGCCTCCCTTTTCCAACACTCCGATAAATCGGACCATAGCAATTGAAAACGACCACGTCACTCCCCTCTCTACGAAGGGAAAACACAGAATCGGAAAAGCTTAACACTTCTGTCTCCCCCGCCCTCTTCTGGGACTTGTGCAAAAAACAGCCCTATCTCTAAGGCAATAGGAAAGGGAGGTATTTGACAATTAGGATATTTCCTAATATCATGAATAGTGAAAGGTCAGATGCATTGGAAGACATATCAGAGCCACGAAAAGTGATTTGGCTTGGAAACTCGCTTAAGAATATTGCGGCATTTCCTGACGGAGCCAAGAAGCTGATTGGATATGAATTACAATTCCTTCAGTTTGGAGGGATGCCCAAAGATGCAAAGCCATTCAAAAGCGTTGGATCAGGCGTGATCGAAATAGCGGTAAAGTTCAACAAAGAAGCCTACCGCTGCGTGCAGGCCATCCAATTAGGCAAGACGATTTACGTGCTACATGCTTTTCAAAAAAAGTCCTCCACTGGCAC
>OJGX01000075.1_pt1 | contig 45950 bp, 35 predicted proteins | sample 1594661 | NCBI WGS metagenome assembly OJGX01 (sample SAMN05416839, study PRJEB24817) | seawater metagenome | isolation source: Sea water | place: Canada:Atlantic | collected 2013-07 | reverse complement strand
TGAGTAGCGTATCGTCTTCTAAAGCAGATACTGCTTTAATTTCAGCGTCACTAGGTTGATACGACTTATATTCGTCCATGAAGGCGGGATACTGGGCAAGCAAGGCTTCACCACTCATTTCCCCCACAACCTCTGAAATGTCATCTGCACTCATAGCATTGGTTGAGACCATCACTATTAATACAGCTAATATTGGCTTTAGCACACTAAACATGAACTTATCTGCAAACACCTTATCTCTCCTTAAAAGCGTATGCCGTATTCAATAATGCATTGACGTAAAACGCAAGCCTGCTTATCTCTAACTTTCCCTTTTCAAGCTTGCCGTCTTAAACTTTTGCTAGAGCCCAAACACAAAAAAAGCGGCATTTCTGCCGCTTTAATTAACAATATTATTAAATGATAATACCAGTTTCAGTACGCTATTTACCGATTACACCGCAAGCCACTCGCTCGCCGCCACCGCCAAGTTTGGCCGGAGAATCTGAGTAATTATCGCCACCGGCATGAATCATAATGGCGCGCCCTTCGATGTCTTCAAGCTCTAATTCTGGTGCGAAAACAGGCTGTGTGGCATTACCATTTTCGTCAACATACAAAGTTGGTAAATCACCTTCATGACCTTCTTCAGACCAAGGTACACTGTGACTACCCGTATTTTCAGGGTCGAAATGCCCACCCGCAGCACCGCCTAACACTTTTTTGCCATCTTTCATCGCTGCTGAACAATCGCCGTTTTCATGTACATGAAAACCGTGAATACCTGGTGTAAGCCCTGATAACTTCGGTGTAAAGACCACACCATCATCATCGTAGCTACTTACCATTACGCTACCGATAGCTTCGCCTGTTTTAAGATTATTCATCATAATCTTTTTCCCTTCATCCTCATGATGACCGGCGAAACTACTTGCGCTCAAGGCTAGTGAGACTGCACCCACCATGGCGGTTAATGTAAGCTTTTTCATAGCGTTCTCCTTCTCTGCTTAAAATTCGTATGACTGAAACCCGTAAACGTGTAATTGTTAGACGAGCGTGCATTACGACTTATTTTTAAGAGGAGCATAATTTGCACCACTAGTGCTTAACTAGCTATAACCACATGAAATATATAAATTAATAGGATTTCGAATATTTAAACATTACCGCTACCTTTGAACAGGTGTAACGATTTAACGGATGATGTGTAATCTTTACGCAAACCAGCGCCTATTCAATGTAGCCTTCGTTAACCCTGTTACCGCTTCTTTCTCGTTGCAACACGAATAACAACGCTTTATTCTCAAGATACAAAAATGATTTAGTGCATCACTATGCATTGGGTTAATAGTAACGATTAACGTGGTGCGCTACTTTGTTAACTAGAGTTTATAATTTGTGTCGCGCTTTATCGGTGCTGTCATTGTTCTTCTGTATCCCCGTGTTAGCTACCACCAGCTGGCATACGCTTCATCAGCCTACGTTTTATACGCCTCTAGCCGAGACCTCACTCATTGACGGCCCTATCCTTTCGGTATTGGAAACTAAAGACGGGTTTATTTGGTTGGTTGATTCCAAAGGATTATGGCGGTGGGATTCCCAGTCATTGAAAGCGGTAACATTTGAAAATAAGCAAAGCGATACGCCTTCGCCGCAAATTCAAGCCACCTTTGCTACAGACAATGGTGAAGTATGGGTAGGCACTCAACAAGGCCTTTACCGTTTACACCAAGAAAAACTTCAACTCATTGCTTATGAAGAAAGTTTACTTTCGAAAGTTTCAATCCTTCACCTTAACGTCACCTCGGTTGCCAAGAATAAAATTTTTGCGTTTACATCAGATAGAGCCTTGTTCATTTTTAATGATACAACGAAAAAACTATTGGGGTTTGAACTGCCTAATAGAGCGAGGATCCACGCACTTCATGTAGATAACAAGCAGCAGTTGTGGGTTGGCTCTGAACAAGGATTGTTTCATTTCCCGCTTGTTCATATCGCCACTAGCGGCATAGAACATTCTCCTCAACTGGTAGAAGTTGGCAGTTATAAGCAACCTCGTATCAGTAGTATTCTTTCGACCGCTTCAGGCTCCCTCGTGGTAGGTACTGCCGACAAAGGCTTGTTTGTCAAAAATGACGATGCACCGTTTCGCCCATTCGCGTTAGGTAACACGACATCGCCTTGGCTTTTCACAATGAGCGAAATCAAACCTGATTTGGTGCTGCTTGGCACTTTTGGCCAAGGCTTAATAGAAGTGAATATTAAGACTCATGAAATCCGCCAGTTTTCGCACAATCCACTGCAACCTGCCTCGCTTGCTGACGACAATGTTTGGTCTACCTTTACCGATAGCAAGGGGCTAGTATGGATTGGCGCTGGGCACAGCCTGAACATTTTTGATGCCAATAACCAATCGATAATTAACATTTTTGGTGGTGCAAATATTGATAAAAGCTTGGGTAACCGAAAGGTACATTCGGTGCAGTCTCATGATGGCGAACTTTTAGTGGGCACGGGTAACGCCGGAATCGAAATACTATCTCCTATAAATGGCAAAACAGGGCAGCTGTGGGAAACATCAGAAAATCCCGTAGAAACCTTACATGCCGCTAAAGATGGAGATGTATATGCTTCAAGCAACTTTGCAACAGTGAAAATTGACTCTGCCACTAAACAAAACTTTCCACTGGCAGTCGGTATACGTAAACCTTCAACATTTACCACTGCTTTTTTATCGACCGAGACGAGTTTGTGGCTAGGCGGCACAGACGGCTTATGGGTGCGACACAAGGGTACAGAAAAACAAATCGAATTTGCTAACAGTATTAACGAGAGACGTATCGCCTCATTGGCCATTGATGAAAGTCGCTTATGGATTGGCACGTGGCAAGGATTGGTAAAGGGCGATATTCACATGGGCCAAACTATCAATTTAGCGACAACCCAAATTACTCACCCCATTTTAAAACAACAATATATATCAAGTTTATTCGTTGACGAAAAAGGTTACCTTTGGGTCGGAACGGGCTCTGCAGGTGTATTTGTTAAACCTCAACAAGCTGATTGGATTCAAATAGAGAGCGCTAATGGCTTACCTGGCAATAATATTGCTGCTATCGCAGGTGAAAAGGCAGATCATATTTGGGTGAGTACGACTCGAGGCATTGCGGCAATAAACCGCTATACCTTTGATGTCACCCGCGCAGCTACCGCACCAAGTATGGCCAATGCGCCTTATGCACATTCAGCGGCGACAACGACAGGTGAGAACGACATTGTTTTTGGGGGCGTTAACGGCTTAACCATTATTGACAGTGCTAATTTTACGTTTTCGAGGCCGACTGTTCCCATAGTGCTTACTGATATAACGTTGGTTAATCAGGACGATAGCATTGAATCACTGGGGCTAACTGCGACTGATTTAACCGTTCCTCCGTTAGCAAAACGACTTACTTTCGAATTTGCCGCGCTTGATTATCTTACCCCTGAACATACCCACTATCGCTATCGCGTATTAGGATTGGATGGAAACTGGGTTCAGGCAAATGCTGAGCAACGTTTAGCCGTTATTACTATGCCACAACCTGGCGACTATACTTTGCAAATTGAGTACTCTTACGATGGGATCTTGTGGGAAAAAAATGCATTGCATCGGCAGTTACTTGTTATGCCAGCGTGGTATCAAACCCTGCTAGCAAAATTTGTGGCTATTGTATTTTTATGTATCGCCGTCTACCTAGGTCATTTATTGGGAGTAAGACACCATAGACAACGTCAGGCATTTTTAAAAAAGCTCGTAAACGCGAGAACGGCTGAATTGTTGGCCGCGAATAAACAACTAAAAGAGCAAGCCACTGCGCTGAAAGAGGCTAGCTTGACTGACCCCCTGACCGGGTTACACAACAGACGCTATTTAGCACAACACATTGAGCGCGACATTGCTCTCGTGCAGCGTTATTACGAAAACTGTGCACAAACCTATTCTATTCCCAAAAACCAGCACGATATACTGTTCTTCGTTATCGATTTAGACCACTTTAAAAACATCAACGATACTTATGGACACCAGGCTGGTGATAAGGTTTTAGTAGAAACACAAAATCGCTTAAAGCATATATTTCGTGAAACTGATTACCTTATACGCTGGGGAGGTGAAGAGTTTCTTGTCGTCGTCCATAACACCCCTAGAGAAGATGCCTATGTGATGGCTGAGCGAGTAGTGGATATTGTAGGTTCACGTGCGTTCCAACTTTCAGAAGGTACACAAAGGCATGTTACCTGTTCAATTGGCTATGCGGCTTACCCGCTTTCTCAACAGCATTATGATATTTTTGATTGGCAAACCACAATAGGCTTTGCTGATACTGCGCTTTATGGCGCGAAAAATAATCGCCGCAACACATGGATGGGATTAACGTCTATTCCATCAAGCACAGACCGAAAGGCACTAGAAAAGGTTGCCAACGCGCCTTCATCTATTTTCACCTACGCGCAAGTTCAACAACCTACGACACTGCAATAATAAAAACACCGAGTTTTATTTTACTGAATATAGAAAGCCGTCAACGAAAAAGCCCCCGCTCGTTGGGCTTTCCAACTGCGGGGGCTTTTATTAAAAACAATTGTCTATGTTACGACTAACTGTTTCTTTCTCGCTTGTCGCCGCGCTTGCCACGCTTTTCTTTCATCGATTCGAACTTTTCTAGCTGTTCGTCGGTTAGAATTTCGCTTACTTTGACACGTACATCGGCCATTTTAAGGAAACGTGCTTTCGCTTTTTCGGCTTTTAGGTTTGCAAGTTCATTTAGGTCTTGCTCGTAATTAGCGTCTGACGGATCGAGTGCCTTAAATTGCGCTCTAAACGAATCTTCGCTGCCTTTCTCTGGGCGGTTTGCTTTGCGCTCCGCTTTAAGTTCGGCCTTCAGTGCTTTTAGCGCATCTTGCTGCTCGTCAGTTAAATCTAGCACTTTCGTCATTTTGTGTATGGGGAAGAAGTCAGGACCTTTACGGTCATCAGAATGTTTACCACCTGCATAAGCAGTCGTGGCGATACATGCACTCAATAAAACACCGGCAATTAATTTTTTCATCTTAATATTCCTACTTGTTTTGGTCATGATGCTGCATGACATGGGGGAAACGTTTTGTTTCATCAACGGAGCTAAGTATGCATAAACGATTCGATAAGTAGGGTTAAGCTAGTGTAAAGTTCGGTAAAGTTGAAAAGTCCTCAAAATAAAACGGTTAATCTCTATTTTATGGAAAATGAAAAATACAAAATCTTACTGGTAGATGACGACGCAGAACTTTGCGCGCTACTCAGTGAATTCCTGCAAACCGACGGCTTTGCAGTTGAAACCTTAAATAGTGGCGATGCCGCCGTTGCCCGCTTATTGCAAAGCGATGAGTTCGATACGGTAGTGTTAGATATTATGATGCCCGGTATGTCAGGCCTAGATGTGTTGCGAAATGTGCGCGCTAAAAAACAGACGCCTATTCTTATGCTTACCGGTCGTGGTGATGACATAGATAGAATTCTTGGCTTAGAAATGGGCGCCGACGATTACCTAGCGAAGCCTTGTAACCCGCGGGAACTTGGCGCGCGTATTCGCGCCATTATACGCCGGACCCAAAATGGCAATGCGCCAACCCAAACGGTTGTGCATGCTGAACTTCACGGCATTGTGCTTGATAGCGGCGCTAGAACGGCGTTAGTAGACAATACCCCCCTGCCTTTAACGGGCGCAGAGTTCAATGCGTTAAGCTTGTTAATGGAACGCGTTGGGCAAACCATCACAAAACAAGAAATGACAGAAGAAGTGCTTAATCGGCCGCTTGAAGCTTATGACCGTGCCATGGATGTACACGTAAGCCGAATACGCCAGAAGCTGACTGCGGTAGGTATAAACGACGTGATTAAGTCGGTTCGTGGTGTGGGTTATCAAATGCTAACCCCACCAGCACAACAGTAAGGTATAGCATGAAGCATTCAGAGGTTTGGCATTCAATAAAACAGACGTTTGGGTTTAAACGCCTGTTTTGGCGAATATTCCTTACATTCTGGGTCGCTAGCTTACTCGTGATGACTGCCACGGGATATGTACTGGTTAGCAAATATACGTCTGACGAATATAGTCAGCGTTACTTTAATGGTGTAATTAGCCAAGCCGAGCGCATTGTATGGCGTTATGAGCAAGACTTAGCTAGCGGGAACGTACCCAAAGGCAAGATAAAAGACTGGATAAGCCATAATGTCAGACATCGTAGCGATCTCATTGCTATGCAGATATCAGATAACACGGGTAGAACCATCTATCACTATCGTATGAACAAGGTGCCTCAAAGGGATCGCACAGTAAAATTAGTATATGGCCTATCTGCACTACCCTATCGCGTTGAAACCCGATTGCCAGAGGCGCCTCGCAACTATAAACAAGTACTTTACCGGTTTCAATCATTGCAGTTCGTTTTTATCTTTATTGCCTCTGCCATTGTCAGTGCGCTATTAAGTTGGGGGATCGTACGCCCTATTAACTTCTTAGGTGCGTTTAGTCGCCGTTATGCCGACCAACAAGAAGTTGCTACGCTGCCTAAAGCCATTCTGACTCGTGGTGATGAACTGGGCGACTTAGCCGCTGATATTAGCTTTATGGTCAATAAAACGCATCAAGCTGCCACCAATCAGCAACAACTGTTGCATGATGTATCTCATGAACTTCGCGCGCCACTGGCTCGTTTGCAAGCATCGGCAGCTATTATCGAGCAGCACACGCCAGATAGTCGTCACGTAAAGCAAATTCATAATGATTGCGTTCGTATGGATGCACTTATTCAACAGATTTTGGATTATTCAAAGTTAGAAAAAGGTAACCCAAGCCCAGAAGCGTGCGATATTAACGCACTGTGTGAACGTATAGCCGATGATATGGCAGTGCATTACCCGGGCATTCCACTAACCCTTAACTGCGAGCCTAATGTGACAATTTCAGGTTATGCAGAAGCCCTTCATCAGGCATTGGAAAATATTATCGGCAATGCTTGTAAATATTCATCTCGCGGTGAATTGGTTGAGGTGAGCACGGAAAAACGGAGTAACACGGCTGTAATTACCGTGCGCGACCATGGTCCTGGTGTTGATAGTGAGGAAATAGAAAAGTTGCTTCAACCTTTCTACCGTGCAGGCAACCAAATGCATACATCAGGATTCGGACTAGGGCTGAGCATTGCGAAAAAAGCCATTGAAAAACATGGTGGAAGATTACAAATGACTCGCCCTGCCGATGGCGGCTTAAGCGTTGACATTGTGCTGCCGATAAATCAGTAATCCACCACGTATTACCCACCATCCAGTCAATATTGAACGTCGAAGCCAGATTCAACCCTGATATAAATCAGTACTGTTTAACCGCCCCCCTACAGCCGAGTAAAAAGCCAGTACAATGCAGCTTGAAAATAAGGCATATAACCTGCTTATTTATGATGACTAGCTAACTTATTCCCCGTGTTTGCCAATGTGAATAGCCTGCGTTAGGTGCTTGAAATACAGGCTCGACAACACCGTGGAAATAATACGTTTCTAATAAATAGCGTGCTTTGTTCGTGCTTTATTAAGGGTAGGATGATGATGACAAAAACAAGGATTGCGTTAATTGGTGGCGGCCCCAGCGCCCTTTCTATTCTTAAAAAAGCATTGCGCTTTTTTGACAAGCAGCTTGATGATGCCGAGAGTGTAAATGGCAGAGCATCGCCTCATTTAACCTTCGATATCTTTGAGCGTAATACCGCCCTGGGCAAAGGCATGCCTTACAGTAAAGATGGCGCGTCGTGGGAACATATTACCAATATTTCATCTGATGAACTGGCTCCGTTTGATGAAACCCTGCTTGAATGGTTGCGTCAGCAAAGCTCCGAGTACCTCGCTAAATATCAAATTGAAAAAACTAAACTGCATGAAAAACACGTGGTGCCCCGGTTGCTCTTTGGGGAATATTTACAGGCCCAATTTTGTGAATTAATTGGCAGATGCCGTGCAGCAGGGATACACGTTAACGTGCATCTTCAGTGCAACGTTTTGGACATTAAACCCACCACTGCAGATGAAAACAGCCCTGAGCGTGTAGACAGCCCTGAGCGTAATAACAGCCTTGAGCGCCAAAAGAGCCCTGAGCCTACAAACACCGACAGTCGCACTGGCACTAACATATTAACTGACACGGGATGGGTAACAGGATTCGATAAGGTGGCGATCTGTACTGGTCATATTTGGCCCAAGACCCACGAAGGTAAAGTAAAAGGGTATTTTGATTCTCCCTACCCGCCCACTAAGTTGCAGCAAAAATATAACCATACAATAGCGCTTAAAGGCAGTTCCCTTACCGCTATTGATGCTATTCGTACGTTAAGCGAAGCTAATGGTGAGTTTTATCAAACTGATAACCAATTAAAATACCGTTTATTCGACAACGTACCAGATTTCAAGATAATCATGCACTCGTTAGAGGGTTTACTGCCGAATATTCGCTTTCACTTAGACGACCCGCTAGTGTCTGATGAAGGCATGCTAAGCGAGCAAGAAATTGCTCAACATAGGGCTGATAACGATGGTTTCTTAAGTTTAGATTTTATTTTTGAGCGAAACTTCAAAGCGGCATTAAATAAACTGGACACTGTTTTTTATCAAAAAATAGCGAACAAAAACATAGAGTCGTTTTGCCAATGGATGCTTGATTCTCGTAAAGCGTATGAGCCCTTCACCTTATTTAAAATTGAGTACCTGCAAGCCGAGCAGTCGATTAAACAACAGAGCACATTGCAATGGAAAGAAGCCCTCGCATTATTAAGCTTCACGATAAACCACCCAGCTAAGTACTTTAGTGCAGAAGATACCCTACGACTACGCAATCACCTTCTGCCTCTTATTGGCCTTATGATTGCGAATATTCCGCAATCGTCCGCGGCCCAGTTACTTGCCCTGCACGATAGCGGCGTACTCGATATCATTGCTGTTGATAGCAGCAGCCGCTTAGAAATTGAAGGTGATGGCGATTTTCAATTTCATTTTAAAGACGAGGACAATAAGCCTACTGTAAACACATATAAAACTTTTATCGATTGCACTGGGCAGAAGTCACTGCCAATAGACGCATTCCCTTTTAAATCTATGTTTGCAGGTGCCGAGCCATTAGTCGCTAAAGTGAGGTTTAAAGATAAGTATCAAGGTAAAAAGCATCTAGTAGAGACCCCTAATAGCGTATGCAAAGGCTCCGACAACGAATACTATTTAGAAACAGGTGGTTTTGCTATTAACGATGACTTTCAACCCATTTTAGCCAACGGTAGTCTTAACGAGCGCTACTTTGTTATGGCTGTGCCGTATATTAGTGGGTTCAATCCAGACTATTCAGGTTTCGATTTTTGTGATCAGGTGGCAGAGCTGATTGTGAATAAGCTTAAGTGAATCAATAAAACTATGCACCACCTATGCTAGAGTGCTTGTATCATTTGGGGATAAAAAATCGTTTTTTAACTGAATACCGTATTAGTGGTAGATGCACTATTAGAACGTGCTTTAAAAGGATATAAAAATGAAAAAGATAATTGCCGTGATGGTCGCGGTAGCCAGCTTAGCCGCGTGCAGCGATAATGAAGTAGGAGATGTGTCGTTAGGCGTATTCACCACAAAGGATATTAAGTTAGACGCCATGCAAGACCCTATCGTAACAGGCGTGACTTGCCATATCTCTAGTATTGAAGCGAATTTAGATGTGTCAGACCCTTCCGATAGCTCTATAGCTTGTCGTCAAACCGGTGAAATTACCGCACAAATGCTAAGAGATATCGACAAATCCGATTCGGGCGACATCATATTCAGAAAATCGAAGAGCATTTTCTTTAAGAACATGAAAGTAAGACGCATATTCGACGCCAAGTCACAAACCTTGATGTATCTTTCGTATTCTACAAAAGAAACATCAGGAAGTTATAAACATAGCTTGTCGACAGTACCTTTATGGGGAACGGCGGCCTACGGTGTGATTACTAACGAAGATTAACCGCCGATTGCTACTCATCAATTGCTGGCCGTCAATTGCTAGCCGTCAAAGATTAGCTAGAGACGTAATTTACGTTTAATTTAGAACTAAAAACCGTGGTACGTGACGAATTCTTCGTTGTCGGCACGTACCGATCTTACCTCGTTAGCAGCAAAGTTTTCATCTGGGTACCCTAGCGCAATACAAATCATAATGGCTTCAGAGTCTGGTATTTGCGCATGTTTATGCACTACATCAGATTGCATTATGCCTTGGCCGTTAATTACGCAACCAAGCCCTAAATCCCAAGCTGCTAATACAATACCGTAAGCTAAAGAGCCTAAACCAAATTGCGTGATACCTGCAGGCTCTAGGGCTTTATCGTAAGTTAATACCAATGACACGGGCGCATCAAACTGCCTAAAACCACGCATCATCCAATCCATACGTTTTTCTTTGTCTTCCCTAGCTATGCCCATTACATCGAATAGCTGCATGGCAACATCACGCTGTCGTTGCTTATGAACGCCGTCATAGTCTTCTTTGTAAGGGAAGTCTCTGACGTACGGCGTACCGGCTAATGTTCTCTCAGTATTACCTTCACGAATTTTATCGAGCACATCACCCGCTACCGCATGAATTTTCCACGTTTGGGTGTTGTAAGACGAAGGAGCCCATTTCGCTGCGTTAATAATGGCATCCACGGTTTCTTTAGTGACAGCTTGTTTGGTAAAACCACGTACACTTTTACGTGATGCAGCAAATTCAGCAAAATTCATACTTACTTCCTATCTCAGTCATTACACTCAATTGTTAAAATAGAGTAAACACAGCTAGATAGGTATGCAATAAGCGCTAACCAGATATTGGATTGTTTGTTTTTATAGATATGTATTCGAGGGAAAAGTCAGGGTGTGTTGCCAATGATTTTAACAACACCCCTACCGAGGTTTTATTAGTATGGATTAACCATCTGAAGTGATAGTGTCAATTATCTCGTCTAGAACAGCTTCCGCTCTACTAGTTTCTACTTGGCACGTACCGGCATTCAAGTGGCCACCACCGCCGTACTTAAGGCATAGTTCACCGACGTTTGTATTTGAAGTGCGGTTGGTGATTGATTTACCAATAGCGAAAACCACGTTTTGCTTTTTAAGGCCCCACATTTTGTGAATTGAGATATTGCAATCGGAATACATCGCATAAATCACAAAACGGTTGGTCGCGTAAATGGTTTCTTCTTCGGTTAAATCGAGCACCACAAGGTTCTTGTGAACGGTTGCACATTTGGCCAATTGCACTTTCGCTAGCTCATTGTGCTCGTGATACAAAGCTACACGCTCGGCAACATCTTCCATTTCCAAAATTTCTTCAATACTGTGATCTTTACATGCATCAATTAATTTCATCATTAACTGATAGTTCGAAATTTTGAAATCACGGAAACGCCCCAAACCAGTTCGGGCATCCATGATGAAGTTCATCAATACCCAATCGGTTGGCTCTAGTATTTCTTCTTCGGAAAATTGCGCGGCATCTCCTTTATCTACGGCTTCCATCATATCAACAGAAATACTGGGAAACTTTTCTGCGCCGCCGTAATAGTCATATACCACTCGCGCAGCAGAAGGTGCCTCAGGGTCGATTACATGATTTTTAATGTCACTCGCGTTTCGAACTGTTTCACTAAGATGATGATCAAACGCAATATGACAGCCCGCCACATAAGGCAGATTAGTGGTTATGTCATTCTCAGTAATATCTATTTTGCCATCTTGCATATCTTTAGGGTGCACAAATAAAATATCATCGATGAGATCTAAATCTTTCAATAGCACGGCACAAACTAATCCATCAAAATCGCTTCGAGTAACTAGTCTAAATTTATTATCGGGCATGTGGTTTCCATCTCTTCATTAAGCTGCTGCTTTTAGTGTAACAGTTAAAATGAAGTTTAGCGTAATACCACAACAGTACAATTATCACCTCGCAGAAGCGCTTTAAATCGAACCTAAAATGCATTAGCATTACACTTCTTCATTGAATTAACCGTTGGAAATTTCGGTTAATTAGCAGTCGTTTGTAACAACAAACGCCCCCTGGATCAGCAGACAGGGCATAACTGAGCTGGCATCTTTAATTTTTATTATTTTATGGAGCCAAGTTATGTCTGAATTATCGCCCTTGTTTAAGCCTCAAAATAAACCTCAAGATAAGCCTTCATCTACATCTAAAACACTCTGGATCAAAAACCCGCAAGCTGTTTTTACCGGCAACGATCTTGATGCCGCAGGCGGCATTGTGGTGCAAGGCAGCAAAATTGTTGAGCTTGTTGGTGCTGGTCAAACACCAGTAACGCCTATTGATGAAACAGAAGATGCCTCTCAATTGGTGATGCTTCCGGGGCTAATTAATACGCACCATCACTTTTATCAAACCCTCACCCGCGCATGGGCACCTGTGGTTAATCAGCCGTTATTTCCTTGGCTTAAAACCTTATATCCGGTTTGGGCAAAACTTACCCCGAATGCGTTGTCGCTAGCCTGCGATGTGGCGTTAGCTGAATTATTACTGTCTGGCTGTACTACCACTACCGATCACCACTATTTATTCCCTACCGGCATGGAAGATGCCATAGACGTACAAGTAGACTCAGTAAAACGTATGGGCATGCGCGCCCTGCTTACTCGCGGTTCAATGAGCTTGGGTGAAGATGAAGGTGGCCTGCCCCCTAGGCACACCGTGCAAAGTGGTGATGCAATACTAAAAGACAGTCAACGGCTAATAAACACCTACCATGAGCGTGGTGAAGGCGCGTGGATGCAAATAGCCTTAGCACCTTGCTCTCCATTCTCTGTTACTCGAGAAATTATGGCCGACAGCGCACAACTGGCGAAAGATGAAGACGTGCGTTTACACACCCATTTAGCTGAAACGCTAGATGAAGAAGATTTCTGTTTAAAGATGTTTGGCATGCGCACCGTCGATTATCTAGAAAGTGTGGGCTGGTTAAGCGATAGAACATGGTTAGCTCATGGTATTCATTTTAACGAAGATGAAATTCGCCGCTTGGGTGCGGCCGGTACAGGCATAACGCATTGTCCGGTTTCAAACATGCGCTTGGCCTCTGGCATGTGCCCTACCCTTGAACTGATTGAAGCCGGTTCGCCTATTGGCTTAGGCGTAGATGGCTCTGCCTCTAACGATGCATCGAACATGATGTATGAAGCCCGCCAAGCACTTTACTTACAGCGCTTAAAATATGGTGCAGCGAAAATTACCCCAGAATTAATTCTAGGCTGGGCGACTAAAGGTTCTGCATCGCTTATAGGCCGTAGTGACATAGGTGAAATAGCGGTGGGCAAACAAGCCGACCTGGCCTTTTTCAAACTCGATGAGCTACGTTTTAGTGGCAGTCACGACCCTATCTCTGCGCTGCTACTATGTGGCGCAGATAAAGCCGAACAGGTAATGATTGGCGGAAAATGGCGAGTAAAAGAAGGGCAAATTATTGGGTTAGATACCCAAACCCTAATGGCGCGCCACCGGGCAGTGGCGGCGCAACTCGTTAGTTAATCTAGAAACTTATTAGTAACTTAGCAACCCGTTAATCAAAAGCCGGCTTGGCTAAGTATGTCTTTATACTTAGCCAAATAAGCATCTACATCCACGTCTGAACAAACCGATTGCGCTGGACAATCTGCCCATTCATCGATAGGAAAACGCTTTGCTACCGTTTTTTGCATAGTATGGCCTATGGCAGGGCCTTCTGTGATCACACGAATAGGCCCTTCAACAGTTTCAAAAAGCTCTGGTGCTATCACCTGCATAATGGCTGATGAGTCGTGTACGTATATGCCATCAACTTGGTCTGTTTGTTGATGAAAGTTAGCGTAAAAACGGGTGATGTCATAAATAAAAGGCCCATATGTAGGCGAACACTCAGCAAGGCGTGCCAAGTAATCGTTACTCATTATCACCTTTTTAGTGACATCTAGCCCTACTACGGTTACCGGCCAGTCAGCGGTAAGCACTTCGTCTGCGGCATGCGGGTCGCCTATAATATTGGCTTCGGCATACGGGGTTACGTTGCCTGTATTACCATGGTAACCAAACGCACCGCCCATAATCACCACACGCTTCACTAAATTAATAATTTCAGGGCATTTTCGAAGTGCCAGCGCTAAGTTAGTCATACGCCCTACCGCTACTAACGTAATTTCACCGGGGCTGGCTTTCACCTTTTCAATAATGTAATCGTGAGCGGCAAGTGACACTTCACTCGGTAAGTCAGTTTCATCAATATCAACGTTGCCCAAGCCGTTATCACCATGAACAAAATCGGCAGGCTCATCTACCGGGATAACTAACGGCTCTTTTGCACCACGGGCCACATCTGCGCTTAAATTAAAGCGCTTTTTAAGGTACAAGGCATTACGCGTGGCGGTGTCTATATTCGCATTACCGAAGCCGGTTGTAATAGCCAGCAAATCAATATCGGCACTTGCCTGGGCAAATAAAATCGCCATAGCGTCATCAATACCTGGGTCGGTATCAAAAATAATCTTTTCCATTTTTAATTCCTTACGCGTGGGCACGCCGCTCACGTTTTTCCAACAATAAACAAAAACCAAACACAAGCGCCACAAAGGTATAGCCAACCCATGTCATAATAATTGCGCTTTGTACGCCAAATAACTGCACCACCCAACCAGATAAAATGGGTGCAATTGTGCTGCCTACATTGCCACTGAATAATAAAAAGGTGACGAGCACGGCGGGCGCTGACGCTAGTTGCTGAGAACCAACAGATATCGCAATTTTATATATGCAGGTCGTGGTAAACCCAAATAGGTAGCTAGTAAATAAAAACCATTCCGCAGAGGAAGCTAACATAAATGTGAAAGTGATCAGGCTTGCTAACACGGTTACCAACATCAATAACGAGCGCTGCGGAATTTTATTCACGAAAATAGCGGCGGTAATTAATCCGAAAATAGACATACCCCAATAATTTCCAACGGCCTGCGCCGATACTTTTTCGCTTACCCCGAACGTATGTTGTAAGTAATTGGGAGACCAAGTAAGAAAAGTAGTTTGGGCAATTAAATAAGCACAAACGCCCAAGGCAATTAAACACACCCTAGGGGTTAATACCCGTTTGAATTGTGACAATGCCGATGCCGCATTAGTATCGTCGGCCTCAGTGGCAGGAAAGCGAACAAAAAATAAGGTTGCCCAAAGTACTAGTGCCAACGCCCCCACAGCCCCATAGCTGTAAACCCAATCTATTTGCGCGGCAATGATTACGGCGGCTAAAGAGGGAAAGATAAACCCCGCGGCACTGAACGCGCAGTCGGTGGCTAAAAATGCCGAAGCTCTTTTTGCTTCATGATAAGTCTTGGATAAAACAACCGCCCCACCAGCAAGGCCACAACCACAGCCTACTCCAAGCCCCCAAAGCAATATTGCAAGCGGCCAATAGGTAGTAGGCGCTACCACGACCAATACCAGCATAATCGCCAAAAACAGCGTGTAATTAGCAATGAGTACTTGCTTCAGTGAATGGCGAGCGTACAAGAATAGTGATGCGAATGTACCGCACAGCGCGCCGCCAGTTAGCCAAGAAAACACGCCAACGGTTGCTGCCGGCGTGGCATTCAGCGAAGACGATACAGCATTCAAAATAACGCCAATTTGAGTGAGTAACCCCGACATTATCATGTAACTAACGAACGCTATTGCGGTAAGTAAAAGTCGATTCAATTCTTAGACCTAGGTGCAAGTAATACTCTTTTATACCGAGTTAGCACTGAAACAACAATGCTCTCCATAAAAATACTGACCATTTAGTCAAAAAATCAATTTATAACGCGAGCACTTGCCCTTGTTTCGCTAATATAAAGTTAAAGCCTAGTGCATTCGCACTTTCTAATTCTTGTGCAATAACAGCTCGCGGATCTGTGCCTCTCTTCAAGCTGTATTTTATGTGGCTAATGATAACCTTCATATTGCTAAGTTGTTCTTTGTCTTCCACCAACGCATGAAACTTGGTGAGCTCTTGCATCAACCATTTAGGCGTAAGGTGGCCAAATAACAGATTGTCAGGCCGTGTGTTGTCGAACGAGACTTCAATGGAAATACCTCGAAGGGTTTTATGCTGCATTTGCTGTGCGAGATAACGCCACACTGCATCTAGCTTTCCTTGCTTTTCTACTTCATCTGGCCCGGTATCACCAAAATACACAAACATATCGTTATTATGCTCAATCACAAATGCGGTGGACTCTAACGGATGGCTTAAGCTGAACGGCGTTACCGTAAGGGCCGTATCTTTAATTTCTACCGTTTCCTCGGGCGCTAAGTCGATAACATCGTACTTATTTAACTTTGGCGCGATGCCACGGTTGGTAAAATTAGCCCATGCCTGCCAATTAAAATAAGTATCGCTCATGGTTTGATTTACCGACGAAAGCGCATAAATAGGCTTGCTGCTGTCATCAGGGGATGCAATCAAAAGCCCAGCGACGTGGTCAAGGTGCCCATGGCTAAGCAAATAGGCTTTCACATGATGATGCAGAATATTACCATTTGGGTTTAACGCAGGGTCTGGTGTGGTAGTTAAGCTATCAAAAGCTTTGTTTTCGAGCGCCACGTTAATGCCGTTCACTAAAGAGCCTGCGTCTAAGCTAATAAAGTTCTCGTCTTCTATGCTGCGTAATAAAAACGAACTTAGGTTTCCATCTTCAATACCGCCCGTGTCACCTAAGGTAATAAGTTCAAAAGCCGGTGACACAGTACTTATTGATGTTTGAATGTCTTGCTGAGCCTGCTTTAGGTTTTGGTTTTGGTTTTGACTGTGTTCTTGCGCATTTTGATGAGCCTGACAGCCGCTTACTATTAAAACAAGCAGTAAAGTACTTATGAATTTCACGTATTTTCCAAATCTAGATGTTTAATTTTAGCGAGTCATTTCAAACTGCATATTTCTGTTTATGTTCTCGATATCGACTCACGAAATCAAGTCTCGCGTGCTTGCTAGCGGTTCTTGTTAAGTAATAGAAGAGAAGAAAGCTTGGCTTTCGCTGATGATCCTTGCCGTCTCGATAGGATCGGGCTCGGTAGTCCAATCGTTTAGTTTAAAGGTTCCACCTAATATCATATAGTCGTTTCTAGAGAACATGTATAAAACGTCTGAACCGCCACCGACCGTGAGGTAATCAACCGCAGGGTCTGGTGGTAACAATACCAACTGGCCTTTGGCTGGCATAATACCTTCATCGTTAAACAATGCTCTTGAGCCTAAACCAGTGCAGTTGAAAACAATGGGCTCAGCTAATAAGTGAATATCGTCTTGGCTGGTAAATTCGTGTATCACAAATTCACCGCCCGATAATCGAATATCAGTCACTAAGCGCCTTAAAAATGTGGTGGTTTCCACCAACATGGTGGCTGATGATGTGCAGTAATCGGTTGGAAATGGGTGCTGCTCTGGGCCATACACCTTTGTGTAAGGGTAATATTGTCTAAAACCCCCTTCACTTTCTGGCTTTTTATTTCCGGCGGTATATAGCTCTTTCCATTGAATGCCGTAATCCTTCCCCACCATCTTCGCAAAGGTGCTGTGTGCTATTTTTGCTGCTTGCTGCAATTGGGTTTTAAACACGCTGCTAGATATTAATGGGTCGTGCACACTGTATGGGCCCCATTCTCCACCTGCCACTTGCGAGGTGGTAAAGCGAGGCATAGCTTTAGTATACAAAGTCACCTTCCAGCCCGCTTCTTGTAGTAAGCGCGCGGTGGTTAACCCCATGACCCCGCTACCGATAATAGCCGCTTCTTTGGTTTCAACATTAGCAACTTCATTCACTGCCAGTGCCGAAGAGCCCCAAGATAGGGAAATACCACCGCCCCCATGCCCGTAATTGTGCACTAATGTTTTATTCCCAAATGCTTCGCTTTTCACTACAAAACCTTCGGGCCTGTAAGGGCGATGCCCCACAATTTCAGTCACAATGTTATTGGCGGAGATTTTCGGGGCTACCATAGGCTTTCGGGAAAACGGGCGCTGAAACACGCGGTTTGTTGGGGTTTTATTTGATGATGTAGCACACCCGGCAAGTGATGCAGCTATCGTACCTGCGCCAATACCTTGCATAAACGCTCGGCGTTTTAGTTTATTGTTCACCATGCCCATTCCTCGATTTGTTTTGTTCTATTTTGTTTTTTTCAGGCTTCACTGCAAGACACTGGGTTTATTTTGTTAAGCAAAATGAAAGAAAGCAAAACACTTGCCAAGGGCATTGATTTAAAATGGGAAAAGATGAAATCGAAAAGGATAAAGTGAAATCGCTGGAGAACACGGGTTATCTTGATAACGATAACCCGTGCTAAAACTGGAGTAAAAATTAATGGTTAAGTAAAGTTTATTCTTCGTTAAGTTGCGAATTTAGAAACTCAATGAGTGCATTGTAATACACCGCTGCATCATCAGGATATGAAAAGCCGTGGCCCACGTCGTCCATTACCATCCACTTGTGTTTTATACCGTGGTCTTTTAATGCAAAATGCAGACGATAAGAATGCTCAATATCGACAATATTGTCATCAGTTCCATGGGCAATAAAAACAGGCTTTGTAATACCTTTAAATTGATATAAAGGTGAGTATTTAAATAACTCATCTTGCTGAGTTTTAGGGTCGCCCATTATCTCTGTCAGTGCTCGCATCATGTCATCCCGTTGGGCATCGCTTCGTTGGAACCGTAAAGCAAGATCGGTGACCCCAGCAAAAGACGCTGCACACTTATAAAGCTGCGGGGAACGAATAACACTGTACAAGGCTGAGTAGCCGCCATAGCTGCCCCCTACAATACAGACCTGGTTTGGGTTTACATCGTAATTTTCTTTGGTGTAAGCGAGAGCTTGCTCAATATCATCTTCAATAAGGCGCCCCCATTGCTGAAGCCCCTGTTGCTTAAAGGCCTTTCCATAACCTGCCGAGCCTCTGTAATTAACTTGCAGTGTGGCAAAGCCTGCATCAACTAAGACTTGTATATTGCCCGAATAATGACGCGAGTCACTCACGCCTATAGGGCCGCCATGAGGAATAACCACCAAGGGAGGATTTTTGGTACTTGGCAGGGTTAGGAACGCTTCTAGCGTTACCCCATCTTCCGCTTCTAAGCGCAGTAGCTTTGTTTTACTAAGCGACTTATTGGAAAGCCAAGGATACAAATCAATAAGGTGACTGAAACTGTCAGTAGTTCGATTGTAATAGTAAGTTTGGCCTGGGTTCGCGCTGTCATCAGCCACGAAAATAATATTGTTCCCCGACTTATCCATATCTACTGCATAAACCCCTTCGATTTCCGTTGATTTACTGAGCCTAGTGGTTAGCGCGCTGTAGTCGTCAGAGAAATAAACCTGTTTCGCCATGCCTTTTTCAATAAAAGACACACCGATGATATCTTTCGTTTCAGGGTGTCTAATGGCAGCAGTTAAATCGTAAAGTGGGTGCTCAAAAACAACCTCAGAAAATTGTTGAGTTTCAATATCAAAGGTACGTAAATTGATTTTGTCGCTATTGTGATTGGTGAGCAAAAGCAGCTTTTCCGCATTACCACCAACAACTTTTAGAACATCACCTTTTTTACTTTCCCACACAGACTTGTAACGGTATTTCCTAGGCTTGCTTCCTGTTCTTGCAAACAGCTCAGTGACTTCATCAACAGTTCGTGTACCAGCCAATCGCCAACCTTTACTGTCAAATACCCAATTATGGAGTTTCGGCCCCGTTTTATTAAGTCGTAGTTTTCTACGAAAATTTGACTCAGAAATCTTTTCAGTAAGATCGAGCTTAAATAAGTCGATGTAATAATCGTAATCATCAGAATGTTCGTAACGGGCAAAAATAGCCTTATGTTCTTGATTAGGCAGTGTATCAACCCAATAACCATTCTGGGAAAGATATGAAAGCCTAAAAGCTGGATTCGGTTGCTGGCTTCTGTCTGCGAACTCAACAAGAACATAGCGGTGAAAACGGCCATTAGAATGTTGCTTAAGCGAAAGAAAGCTATCTGAGAGCCACTTAAGCTCATAAATTTTATTATAGTGAGTTTCCCAACTCATTATCTTGTTTTTATGTTGAACTTGAAGCTGCTGACGCTCGAACGTTATGGGGTCGTCCATAGTGCCCCGTTTCAGATCATAAACAACAAGATCGTACGTGGCTGCTTTGGGCTCTATAAATGCGACCGCTGTGCCTGAAGGGTTTATTGAAAATAACTTGTACTTAGATGCTTTGAAAAAGTCGCTTATATTTTCATTCTTAGCCTCTTCGTCTACAGCTTGAATAGATGAGCTAATGAACACTAAGCTTGAAAGTATGACTAAAAGTATAATTTTAAAATGTGACATATTTTACTCTCCCTCTTTTAATGCATGAGTGAGGTAAAAATCAATATAGTGATCGTTCGGATAAATACCGTTTACTACATCGAACTTGCCTATGTAACCAGGGTGATCCTGCTCTAGAATTTTGAGGATAATTGATGCTCTGTTTAGCTGTCTTACTTGAAGCTGACGGCCCAGCTTTTCAATCATCAGTAAGCCAGTGTAGTTCAACACGCCGGGTTTTACGGAAAAGGTTAAATTATCGTCAGATAAATCGTAATAGATTTTTAATAAATTACCTTTTTCTAAGGAACCAGTACGTTCAAATACCTCTGTCCATGAGTAAGTACCTGCTGGCATTTTAATGACTTCGATATGCTGGGAGTAGTTTAACGGGCCGAAAGTAAACTTGTTTCCAAAGCCATTGCCTTTTAAAACAATGCTTTCCGAATAGCCTTTAGAATACAGCGCTATGGCAACGTATCCTTCATCAGGTCCAAGGGGTTCTATTTCTGAAAATGCCTCAGCAGAAAATAAGGCAAATATTGCTAGTACAACAGCTTTCATGCAGTTCATTCCTTTGATTTTTTCTAGTTATTTTTGCCAAACACTTTACTCAACCAAAGGAGGGTTATCAACGGCGTTTTAAACAATATTAAATTTTAGCTCCTAACATGGGTGGGCACTATACTTTCATCTATACTCTATCAAGCACGACGTTTAAGGTTGATTCACTATTTTCTGTATGGGCTAAAAGAAGTTCAACATTATTACCTTAACGAGTTAGTTTAATCGCACTTGCAAGCTTACTAACTCTCCATGAGGTATTCAGAAAACAAGGTTGAACAACACAGCTTTAAAATTGTTATTTCAGATGTAAGAGGCAGTTATGACACCCCCTGCAACAAAGCCAAAAACTATTAGCAAAATTCTAATTCAATCGATCAGTTTAATGGTGGCTATAACTGGGCTAGCTATCTCTAGCTATTTGTGGTTTTCAATCAATACAGATATTGAGCAACAAGCCATAGAAGAACGGCAAGAGTTAAAACACGAATTGTTAGGCTTGCTAGATATCACCGACAGTTTAATGAAGCAGCAAGTGGATGCTGCACTAAATGTCTTGGTCGCTAATACACAGCGCCTAGGAGAACCAAGAATTGTCACAAACTCAGCTTCCACTCCCTCGTTGTATTTTGGTGACACTCTGATCAATGATTCAAATGCGCTGGTAGATGAAGTCACTAGGCAAGTTAATGGTACTGCTACCGTTTTCGTTCGTGAAGGCGATGACTATAAGAGAATAGCCACCAACGTGACAAAGCCTAATGGCCAGCGGGCAACAGGTACGCTGTTGTCTAAAGGCGGTTTGGCAATGAAAGCCATCAACAATAAGCAAACCTTTGTTGGCCAGGTTGATATATTAGGTAAGCCATACATTACTGCATATCGCCCTATCATAACTAACGCTAACGAGGTGATTGGCATTCTCTATGTAGGCTATAGCGCAGATATCAGTACCCTGACTAAAGCCATTAATAATGCCAGTGTGTTATCTAAAGGTTATGTGGTACTTAAAGATGATAAAGGCAGAGTCCGCGCTCACAGCGACAATATTAGCGAACATGAAATTAGCGCCAATGCTAATGAAAGTGCACGCTGGGACATTCAGTCTTATCCGTTCGAAGCGTGGCGCTATAGCCTATCAATTGGCTACTCTAAAGATGAAGTAGCCACTCGCGTTATGTCTAGATTAGGTATTTTATTGGTTTCACTTTTTGTAGCCTCTGCCCTACTGATTGCTATTTTGGTGTGGCTGATTAACCGTACTGTTTCAACTCCACTTAATACACTAACCAGACGTATAAGCGATTTAACTGGCGATGATGGCGACTTAACGCAACGTTTTGAAACGGGCCACACAGAGGAAATTAATGATATCAGTAACAGCTTTAACCAACTGTTAGACAAACTGCAGGCCACCATCTGTGAAACGAGAAAATCCACTCAGCAAATTTCGTCGAGTTGCGTACAACTTTCTGATATTTCCCGGCGCTCTAATCAAGCAGTATCTAAACAAGTAATGGAAACTGAACAAGTGGCTACGGCTATTGCAGAGCTAAACGCCACTGCACAGTCTGTTGCGCAAAGCGCTGCTACCGCTGAGACCCTTTCGGTAGAAATAACGGGGGTTGCTGGCTCTACCCGAGACTTAGTGGTAAACACATCAAATTTAGCGAAAGAACAACGCGCTGCATTAGTTGAAACGGCTCAATATTCTGACAACCTCACCCAACTTTCTAGCAATATTGGAAGTGTACTTTCTGTTATTGAAGCCATTGCAGATCAAACCAACTTACTGGCTCTAAACGCGGCCATTGAGTCGGCAAGGGCTGGTGAACATGGACGGGGGTTTGCGGTGGTCTCTGACGAAGTTAGACAACTGGCCGTGAGAACTCAAGAATCGATAAAAGAAATCCAGAGCAATATTTCTAAAGTGCAAAATGCGGTGGTTTCAGTTAATACCTCAATTACTGAATGCTCCACATTATCAGAAGATGTAGAAGCACAGTGTGAACGTATCGCGAACGAAATCACGAATCTAAACGACAGAATTGATAGCATTCGCAACACGAATATTGAAATGGCAAGTGTGGCAGAAGAGCAAAGCCAGGTAACCGAACAGCTGAGTGTAAATATTGAGACCATACGCGAGTCTGCACAAGACAGTGCACGCTATGTAGAAGAAACATCGAAATCGGCACAAACTACGTCTGACACCGCAGTATCAATAGACAAAGCGCTTAGTCACTACAAAGTATAAAAAGTAAACACGCAACTGGTGAATTAATACTAGATTGCACTAACCCATTACTGTCAATTCACCCCTAACTCACGCGGGCTGCTATATGGAAATAGTCAATCGGAGCAGTATTGAGAACGAGATACCCGATCTTCTTTCAGACACATCGGTTTGGAGCTTAGTGCCTCATAAGGTTTCAGAACACAGTGCTGAAATTTGGACGGGCACTTTATTCCTTTATTTAAGAAAACCGGCGATTAGCCGTGTAATTGTATATATAAATAATACCGAGATAAGCCGAGTAGATATTACGCTAGATCAATGGCAACGCCCTTTTCGCCGCGTCAGCAAGCGATTTTATGTGCTTTTAACGCTATATAACTTGCTGCCAAATCAAGAATACAAAGTGGTTTTTTTTCAACAACTAGAAGGCGATGCTCTGGATTACGCAGGCGATTGGCTTCTGTTAAAAACGGCTTATTTCAGTACCTTGCCTTTAGCACTTCCCACCAGCGAGACAAACGCTTTTACGGTTTCTTTAAGCAGCTGTTTCTATGAACACAAAGACTATGGCCAAACTGCTCAAGCCTTCAAAACGCTGTTCGCAAACAATAATAAGGTGTTTAAACCCGACATAAAGTTCATGGTAGGCGACCAAGTTTACTTAGATATTGGCGCTGACTCTCTTTCCCCGCTAACCAACGAAGTAAGACTTAGAATTGCCGATGACTACGCAAAACACTGGCAAGCACTAGGAAGCATGCTTTCTCGTGGCGGCACATGGATGCTACCGGACGACCACGAATATTGGAATGATTACCCTTTTTATGATGGCATAGTACCTACCCTATACATGTTGAAAATCCCTAAAATTCGCGCCGCGTGGAAAGGCGCATCTGAAGATGGTGTTAAGCGCATTCAGCAAACGAAAGCGCTGGTTGAAACCTTCACTATTGGTAACGATTTGTCTTTTTGCATCGCCGATTTACGCTCTTCACGGTCAAAAACCCAGTTTATCAACAAAGCGGGATTTGCTGAGCTCATTGAATGGATAACCACACTTACCACACCTGGGGTATTGGTCATTCCGCAGGTTTTAGTCACCCAAGAAAATAAGCTAGAACGCAACTTGCTAAGCTTTAAAAAACAATACACCGCGCTTTTAAATGCCCTTGCTACTGCCAGCCATGACATTGTTGTACTGTCGGGCGATGTGCACTTTGGCCGTATATGCTCGGTAGATATTGGTACAAAGGGAGTTAAACTCATTGAAGTCGTGGCATCACCAACATCGAACCTTACTGGCGTGAACTCTGTTGCCTCATCTAAGCCAAGTTATTGCCCTGAAAAGTTTCCCGACCCGAAAGCCAAGCTGGATGTGAATTGGCCAGAAAGTAACGTTAACTATTATGATGAGCCATACCAGCTCACCACAACGAAAGGCAGATGGTTTTCTTCATACTGGCGAGACAGAACGAATGAACACATGATGACAATTGGTTTTAACAAAATAAACGGCAAAGTGAACATGATTGTTCAAGCGTGGTTAATTAGGAAAACGGATGCAGATGGAAAGCCAAAACCCCAATTTAAAGCGCCTTTTACGATTGCCTTAAACTGAACAAAAAACGTTATTACTACTGGCTATTGCTTGCTTCAATAGTGTAACTTTTCATTACGCCCCTAATTATCTTTGTAAGGCACCAGCAATGAAGTACGTTGCATTTGCATTAATACTGACGGCACTTTCAGTAAACAGCTACGCTTTTGACCCCAAGCAAGCGCGACAATCACACAAGATTGTAGTGGAATGTAAAGATATCGCTTGGTCAGACATTCAAACTCTTGTACAACCCTATTTATCTGACGATTTAAATGCAGCCCTAGTTATGCAGGGGCAAAGTGCCAATTACAAAGTGTCGTTAGCTGCCGAACAAGTTATCGGTGAACCTCTTCCGGATGTTATTATCACCATACTTGAATCTATCATAGCAGCAGATTGTTAACGCTATAGGCTCGGCAATATGCAAAAAGTAAGTAGCTTCTCCGAGCCGCTTTAGTGTTACGCTTATATAGCTAAAAGAAAGCCCCTAACAGATGTGTTTGGGGCTTTATTATTTAGATTCAAATTAGACAAAAATCTTAAAGATGCGTGGGAATTTAACTACACATTGTCTTATATTTTACGGCTATGACACCCACTTTTATAGCGAGGCTTTAAACGGGCTATTTCTTGTCAGAACGTTCCGCTCTTTTCTTTTTCTTGCGCTCGTTCTTGTCGGTTACAATCTTGATCGCTTCTTCTTGCGTTAAGTTAGGGTGTTTAGTGATTATCTCTTTAACTCTGTCATCAAATTTCGTCATTTATAAATCTCATATTTTGTATGTTCAATATTACAGCGGTTCTAGCTTTCAACGTGAATAGATGTGTAGCGGTTCAACTTCCTGCACCGTTCAAAAATGATGGCAAGATTAGAAATAAGCGCACCCTTTATACTTAGATATACTCAGATGCCTTCGCACAAATAAACTAGAACAACACCTCATGCGTGATAACCGTATTTTACACCAAACTCGGAAATAAAGATGTGGAAATCGAGTTAAAATTTGAGAGAGGCTTTGTGGACACCCACTGCCAGTATTTGACGGGAGGGAAAGCGTGAAGGAGGAAAATGGAAAGATGATAAGAGGATCAGAGTACTTTGAAATGGTGAATTAACTCTGACCCTTTTTTATGTTAGTTACACCGGCTGAACGTGTAGAACGCCTACTTCCACTTTCACCACTTCTGCCGTTGCGCCCTTTTTTATGGCCGATGAAGATTTAACTGTCCATACCACGCCAGAAAATCGCGCGGTACCGGGCGCCCCAGGAGCCACGTCACTTTCTAAATCGAACTGTGTTCCTATCCAGTCTGACTTTACCTCTTTAGGAGCACGATCTTTTTGAAGTAGCTTCAATGGACGCCAAAGCACTAATGTAAGGATTGCATCAATAATCGCGATGGCAATAAACGCATCTAACAATTCCTCATTGAGTATTCCAATATACATAAGACCTGACACCAGCATCATTGCAATGCCCAACGTCAACAGGAGTATTGTGGTGAAACCCATTAATACTTCGATAATTAGCAATAATAAGCCTATGCCAATTAAAAAGTGCGGTAAGTTGGTAAACATACTGTCCATGGCTACGCCTTCTTACCTATTGTGTTCGCAATCGTCATTGCTTGTGCCACAACATTACCTATTTCTGTTCCACTATCAGGCAGCAATACAATGGAAGACTCTTTTGCAATTTTCTCTTTCGCTTGAATAGCGCCTTTCGCTAGCTCAAGCTGCACCGCTTTTTGCCCTTCTTGGGTTGCGGCCGCTTTACCCACCGTTTCAATGGCTTCTGCATCTGCTTGAGCAACACGAATAATCGCTTGCGCTTCACCGTCGGCTTTTAGTATTTGCTCTTCCCTATCGGCTTCAGCAGCAAGAACGATGGCTTGTTTATCACCTTCGGCGCGGTTAATGGCTGCTTGACGATCACCTTCAGATTCTAAAATCTGGGCGCGTTTTAATCGTTCCGCCTTCATTTGCTGTTCCATCGCATCTAGCACTGAATTCGGCGGGTTAATATCTTTTAGCTCGTAACGCAATACCTGAACGCCCCATGGCGCAGCGGCTTCGTTAAGCGCAGACACAATATTGGTATTCAATAAGTCTCGCTCTTCGAAGGTTTTGTCCAATTCCATTTTTCCAAGTTCAGAGCGCATGGTGGTTTGCGCCAACTGCGTTACCGCAAACGTATAATCTTCTACACCGTAGGTGGCTTTGTAAGGGTCTACCACTTTGAAATACAACACACCATCAACGCTTAACGTGATGTTGTCTTTAGTAATGGCAGATTGCTCTGGAACGTCGCCCGCCTGCTCTTTTAAAGAGCGATTTGCAGCAACCTTATCAATAAACGGAACAATAAAGTTAAGACCGGCTTCCAAGGTGGTGTTGTATTTACCAAAGCGCTCAATGATGTACGCACGGTTTTGAGGTACAAATTTTATTGACGATTTAAGGGTAATAACAATTAGCACAAGTAAGATAATTTGATACGAAAAAACGTATCCTAGTAAGGTGTCTAATTCCATTTACGTACTCCTGAACGATTAATACAATGGCTTCAATAAGTGTTTATATCACAATAAGTAAACACTAAAAGCAGTTAAATTTTGAGGGAACGTTTCAACTGACTAGTGAACGCGGTAATTATTGGACACCCACCGATAGCGGGTAATCAAATATAAACTTACTGAACACCACTATTTTCTCCTGCGTTTTAACAGCTTAGCTCCCGCTCAAAAAATAACCATTGCCATGCATAGAAGTATTATGTAAGTTATACATAACACTTCTATGCAAAGAGACGCTATGGCTTCAATAATTGCAAAAGACTTAGTCGCGGCTTCGGCAACGCCGTTAATACTCTCTATTTTGAAGAATGGTGACAGTTATGGTTACGAAATTATTCAGCAGGTAAAAGAGCATTCAAACGGTTTGCTTGAATGGGCTGATGGAATGCTATACCCCATTTTACATCGCATGGAGAAAAACGACTTCATTGAATCCTATTGGGGTAAGGCCGACACGGGTAGAAAGCGAAAGTATTACACCTTGCAGGATGAAGGCCGCAAAGAATTACTCAAGATGCAAGAGCAGTGGCATCAGCTATACACTTTACTTATGTCTTTCAAAGGAGAATAACGTATGTTTGATCTCGATAACGCTGTTGAAAATTGGTGTAATAAGGTTGTCTCTCACAACATTTGGGATGCAGATAAAATTGATGAATTGAAAGACCACTTATATTGCATTATCGAACAAGATGTAAATTCAGGTACCAATGAACAGCTCGCTTTCGAAAAAGCGACCAGTGAATTAGGCTACCCCGAAGCAGAAATGAAGACGTCTTCTGACCGAGCCAAAGTTATCCATAGAATATGTCGAGTATTAAATAAAATTGAAGGTAATTCCTCGTCAGATTCACCATTAGTGCTCGGTCACGCGATAATATGGGCCAGCGTAATGCTTGCTATGGCTTTAGTTGTTGATGATAAAGACACGAATGGAGCTGTACTGATGATTTTAACACTAGGTTGGTTTGCCAGTTTCCTGACTCTTGATGGTACTAAGGCTTCAGCAAAAAAAGAATGGGCTTGTTTAAAGCGCTTCGTTGAACGAAAAATGTCTTAATTCTCATTTCATGAGCAATCAATGAGTGGGGTAAGTCATTGAAAAATAGGAGAGATTGGTCGGTGTGAGAGGATTTGAAAATAGTCTGATCACGTTACATAGCAATATATAGTGGTACTCCCGTCAGAGCGACACTATATAGTGATACGTAGCATTACGTTTCGGGTGCCGAAATGTGTTGCTAGTGTACAAATGGGTGCACTATCCCTAGTTAAAAACTTCCATATTTCACGCAATCTACATGCTGTAAATATTGCTATTAGTTGCGTTTTATCCGCGTACGGATTGATACGGCAAACAGGGCAATAATAATGGGGCCTATAACTGCGTATAGCGTATTTATTAAATAAACGGGGGAGTTTTTCGGTAGATTATCAAAAATTTCAAGCTTATCTTTTTGAAGTGTTAAAGTCTGTATCGAGTATGTTAGTCCCCCTCTAATTCCTTCAAGGTTAATCTTGATAGAATTCATTAGTGTTTCAAAACCGTTCAACGATGAGCTTATATCCACTTCTGAAGTATTCACCTCAATTAGTGACTCATTAGTGTAAATTGAATAATCCCATAGGTGATAAGTATTTAGAAAAGTGAGTAGTGACAACCATAAAAACACTCTTAAAGGGCTGGTCCCATAGTTGCTAAAAATTTTATATGCAGCAGGCACACTCAGTAACCAACGCCGCTGCATATTCTGGCTGATCATGAACACCCATTCTGGCCGATGATGAACACTGATTCTGGCGCATCGTGAACACCTATTCTGGTCTGATGGTGAACAGTTTTGCCCGGACGCCAGAATCACTGTTCACGAACCAGAATAGTTTTCCCGCATTGATATTTTTGACTGCTAACCTGTTGCCTTTTGCTTTAGGAAACAGGGATGCCAACCAAGAGATTATCAATGCGACAACTTCGAGAAATTCTTCGCCTGAAATTGCAGGCAGATCTCAGTATCCGGCAAATTCATCGTAGTTTACGAGTGAGTGTCGGTGCCGTTTCCAAGGTGCTTAGCAAAGCGAATGAGATGAACCTGAGCTGGCCTGACGTTAACCAGCTTGATGATGTGCAACTGGCAAGTCGCTTCTATCCAGAAGCGGATACACGTCAGTCCGGGCAGTTTGAGATGCCTGACTGGCGGGATGTTTATCAGGAACTTACCCATAAAGGCGTAACCAAACACCTCCTATGGGAAGAGTACACAGAACAATATCCCAACCGCAGCTACAGTTATCCGCAATATTGCCACCATTATCAGGTCTGGCAAACGTTACAGCGCCGCTCCATGCGGCAGGTGCACAAGGCCGGTGAAAAACTGTTTGTGGATTATGCGGGGCAAACCGTATCGATAGTCAGTGCCAGTACCGGTGAAGTCCGCCAGGCGCAGGTGTTTGTTGCGGTGATGGGCGCTTCCAACCAGACCTTCGCGGAGGGCACCTGGACACAGAGCCTGCCAGACTGGCTGGGTAGCCACACCAGAGCGTTTAGCTTCTTCGGTGGTGTGCCGCAGTTGGTGATACCGGATAATCTAAAAAGTGGAGTGAGTAAAGCTTGCCGCTACGACCCGGATGTCACGCCAGCCTATCAGCAGCTAGCGGCTCACTATGGCTGTGCGATTGTTCCCGCCCGGCCTTATAAACCGAAAGATAAAGCCAAAGCCGAAGTCGGTGTACAAGTAATTGAGCGCTGGATATTAGCCCGGTTACGCCATTACACCTTCTTCTCACTGGCAGAGCTGAATACGTGTATTGCCGCCCTCCTTAAGGATGTGAATAACCGCCCCTTCAAGCAACTCAATGGCAGCCGACAATCGTGGTTCGATCGCATCGATAAGCCGGCACTCGCGCCGTTACCCAAGCTGGCTTATCAGTATACCGACATCAAAACGGTCAAGGTCAATATCGACTACCATATCCAGTATGATGCGCACCTGTACTCCGTGCCTCACCATCTGGTTGGTGAGCGAATAGATGTGCATGCCAGCAATACCTTAATCACGCTGTACTTCCACAATAAAGTCGTCGCCAGTCATGCCAGGCAATACCGCCATGGTATGAGTACCGTTCCGGCACATATGCCAACCCGCCATCAGAAACATCAAAGCTGGACGCCGGGCAGACTCATGAATTGGGCGAAGGATATCGGGGAGGAGGTGCTTGCCTGGGTAAAACACCAACTGGCCAGCAAATCACATCAGGAGCAGGCCTACCGCGTCTGTTTAGGCCTGCTCAACCTCTCTCGTCAATACCCGCCACAACGACTCAATAAAGCCTGCGCTATCGCCAATCAACAGCATCTGTACCGGCTTAAACAGGTAAAAGTCATCCTGTCCTCGAATCAGGACAAGCTGTATCAGCACAATCAGGACGAGTCGCCAAACCCTCTGCCACAGGCTCACGAGAATATCCGTGGCCCCCAGAGCTTCCACTAACGCAGGAAAATACAATGACTAACACCACCTTAATGCTGCTCAGACAATTAAAACTCACCGGTATGGCTGATGCCCTGACCATGCAACAGACACAGCCGAATAACTACGATAACTTAAGCTTCGAAGAGCGACTGCAATTACTGGTCGATGCCGAACATCTCGACCGCAGCCAGCGCAAACAACAGCGGCTGCTAAAGGCTGCGAAGCTCAAACTGCATGCTACCGCCAGGGACATTGATTACACCCATCCGCGCGGTTTAAAGCAGGCGCACATGGCCAGTCTGCTGCAATGTGAATGGGTACATAAACACCAGAACTTACTGCTCACCGGGCCGTGTGGTTGCGGGAAAACCTATCTGGCCTGCGCCATGGCTCACACCGCCTGCATGAAAGGCTACAGCGTCAGGTACTACCGATTATCCAGACTCATGCTCGAACTGAGCCAGGCAAAAGCCGATGGTACTTACAGCAAAATGCTGCAACAGCTGGCCAAAATAGACATCCTCATCCTGGATGACTGGGGCCTTGAGCCATTAAAGGCCGCTCAGCGCAATGACCTGATGGAAATCATGGACGACAGAAACAACCACAGCTCAACCATTATCATCAGCCAGCTACCCACCGACCAATGGTACCAATCCATTGGTGATAACACCCTGGCAGATGCCATCCTCGACCGGCTGATGCACAACGCGCACCGGATAAAACTAAAGGGAGAATCAATGCGAAAAACACGCTCTGAGTTGACTGATGGTGAACACTTAGCGTAAAAATGGGCTTCGCCCAATGCGGGAAATCTTAGGTGTTCACGATGATCCAGAATCCGTGTTCACGTTCAGCAGAATACGCAGCCGCCACCATTTTAACTGCCTTCGCTTAGCTTCCATCTCCCCTACGAAAAAATCATTCGCTAATCCAAAGTCCTTATTCTCTTCAAGTGAGTACCTTATATTTCGATAGGTATTCTCGATCCCTGGCAGCATCTCGCGCCTGCTGTAATAGTCATTTTGTTGGTGAAAACTTAGTTCATCAAACAATCCATTGCGCCTAATCTTTTTCTGCCGCCAATCATTCCCTATAAAATTAACGCCGCGAAGGTCAGTATTTCGAAAACTCGCTTCAGAAAGTCTTACTCCATTGAAAGTAACCCTTTTAGGATCCGCAAAGTTTATTTCTTCAAGCATGGCTCTACTATTGAAAAGAACATACAGAACTACGTGTTCTCGTCTGTGCGGAAATCTAACACGATAACGGTTAAACGCTCTTAGAAGACTTGTTCTTATCTTTCGTAGAAACTTTTTCACAAATCCCACGAAAGTTCGAATATAGTGGCGAATGCGGCTTTTGAGAAATGACTTATAGTTTCTATACTGGTATTTAATCTTTGTCCAAGTATTAACTTCAGGTCCAGGTTTCTGAGTTACTACTACAGATGGGCCGGCTACAGTAAAACTAACTGCGGAGCTTGCGGATAGTGAAACGGTTTTGGTTTGTATAAATGTTGCCTTACTAGAGAAGTGACAACGGTTGAAGTTAGCTAACTGTTTTAAAGCTCCCGAAATAAAGAATTCACCATCAAACTTTACTTCTTTTGCGATAAAACTTTCTTCTACTTCAATAGACGCAGCTTTAAAAAAGCTAAACTCTAGTCCGCTAAGATCAACTGAGCCTTTGAATTTGCAGGTTTGTAGTTCCAAGCTGCTAATTTCACAACCAGTCATATCCACATTGCCTTCAAACACACCCTGTTTTATTTTGACTCCATAAAGGCTCGCATTTTGTAATCTCAATGATGTTTTACACACCACATTTTCTAGCTCTTTAGTTATTGGGAAGTTAAAGCCTCTCCAATCACCGTCTCCCTTTAAATCCAGTCGTTTCAATCTCCACCAAAAACGCTTTTGAGCATCACCCTGCCTTATAGTTTGATGGAATAGACACAGCTCTGCCTCATTAAGCGCTTTTTCTTCTGCTGGATGCTTACAGGTTTCGCCATTTCCATGGTTGTAACTGCACTTTTTGGTCATTTTCTATTACCTCCATGTATTTCGACAGCTGGGAACATTTTTAGTGTTTGACTCTAAGCAAACATTTTTCCCCTGCAACTCTTACCCGCATTTTGTAGTTGGTGTTATCAATTCGACGCTATGAATAAAAAAACTACTTAATTATCTTGAGTCATACAGCTAATTCCCAAAATTTTTAGCAATCTCCTAAACTCTTCATTATCCGAATCACTTTTCCAGCGGTTGATAAATCGGCAAACAACTTGAAGATTATCTCTCTCGTAGTGACCGTTGCTATCGATTCTGTCCAAGGAGCAAATAAGCTCTTTATCGCCATCCTTCTCGTCCATTTCCAGTGGCAGTTCTGTTAATGCGCACATGCCTTCCTGGGCTTCAATCAAAGCGGTTATGTAGTCTTCCAGCTCCATTTCATTGCGAAACTTCACATCCTTATTTTTAACCGCCCTTTCTACTGTTTGGCCATTAGATTGCTTCGCTGTCGTAAACGCCATTCTAGACATTCGCATAGCTGCTTTTCTGGCGCTGTTCGCATAGGTTACAGGATTATATTCTTTTGAAGCATTGGCATTTTTCTTTTTCCACAGTTCCTGCTCATGCCAAGGCGATAGATCTTCGCCATTTATTAAAGCGATAGCATATTCAGCATTTTCAGGCTTTAGTTGCTGAAGTGTAGCTTCGGTTGATAAGAAATCTTTCGCTTTTGGATGAAGACCACGCCATAGAAGCTGTTGCCCTGACCTACTGCGGTCTGACCATTGCTTACATGGTTTATGACAGACAACAACGTCTCTTTTTCGGCCAACAGGCTCTTTCTTGTTTTCAAAGAAATGAGGGGCATTTTTTGAAATAGTCCAGTATAGCTTCTCGCCATCTCTATGAATCCAGAGATCATCAGCTGTCTCAGAGATGATCGTCATGAGGTTATACCAACGTGATGCAGTTTGTCTGGTTGGCGCTTGTCCCCTGGCTGACTTATCATTTTTCATTCGAGAAACGATGTACTCTTCCTTTTTACCTTGCTCCCATAGTGGCTGTGCTTTGATATCGTTCATCGTTGCGACAGTGCCTTTTGCTTTACAGACTGGCCACTCGTAATTTTCTTCGCCAAAGTTGGCTATATAAACTCTCAAGCTATCTTCATCCTTGTTTAAAAAAAAATGAAAAAAGAAGTCAATCAACCGCCGCTTAAAATAAAATCACCACCATCAGCGCCCTGCTCTTGCATAAAACCTAATTTAGCGGCGAAAGGTGCGAGTTCAACCAGCTCTAGCGCTGCAAATAATTTCTGATGCCAAAACACCCACTCCTTCCGTTTAAAAGTCTCTTCAGCAATAGGTCTTGCTTCATCTTGTATTCTGCTAAGAAGGTGAGCTTCATCAATCGGGTCAATTTCATCTATAATAATATTCTCAATCGAACACAATTCCGCCTCAACGCGACTTCTGATCTCGTAGACCTCATCCCATGTCTCTAGCTTTTCCAGTGCTATTGCATCTTGAGTGGACCAGATAACTTTGGTAGCTGGCTCAGGGTCGGATAAATTACTAATTTCAATATTAACAAAGCCCCTCGCTTCTTCGGTGTATGGATAAAAAGCTAAGCGGGAATTCCCATCGCTACTTTTGAAGAGATCCTTTGCTTTTTTTGCGTACTGATTACAAACACTACATAAGGGAATAAGATTGTAAGGATGAACCACGAAAATCGGATACTTAGATTTACAAAGTTGATGATCGTAGTCTGAACGCCATTGTCTTTGTTCTGGAATACCAGCTCTAATCACTGCCAGTTTTTCCATACCACAAGCTTTGCAAACGTTTCCGTTAATGGCTGAAGATCTATACTCAGAAAAATGAGAATTTATGTTAACCCCTCCAGCGGCAGCAACAATAGGAACTAAATCTTTTGTCGCGCTGTATAGGTGTGAGCTCAACTCTTTAAGTGAATTTCGACAGTCACCATTCAAGAAATCTAAAAGTCCTCTCTGTGGATTGCCAAAGAATACCTCTAAGTCCTGATTATTCTGCATTGCCAGAAAAAGCTGCTGTTTGGTATCGCCATCAGCATTACCTAGATCTTCGAATAGTTTTTGAAACTTATCCAGGGTATTTCCGTTCGCCCAGCAAGCATCGCCGATAGCACCCACAGTGAATAATTGGCGGTCAAAATCGTCTTTATTTACTGCCGCTTCGAGAAAATGCAATAGTTCTAAGTTGAGTAAGCGAAATACTTCGAAACAAGGAGTTCCATCTACTAAACGAAATAACATTACTTTGTTAGCTTCCTTATCATATATGCTCTTTCCGCAGACAATCCGAGATTATTTTCGATCCAAACTTTCGCGTGTTGTTCACCTTGCTCTAGCTGCTTACGAATTTCTTCAATCACGCTTTGAGAGATCAACGAGCGTAGTCCAAACAGTTCTTTTATTAGCACATCAAATGATGCACCGTAAGTCTCGTTTTGCGCCATGTTCATCTGTATAAGTCCGTTGTCGTCTCGCCGGAATTGATAAACATTTTGGCGCTTGAGAGAAGAGACCATAAATGGAGAATGTGTCGAGAGAAAAACCTGTGATTTTGTTCCTTTGTTACCGGCATTTAACGCATCAGAAACGTACTTATGAAAAGAAGTTCGCCAAGCTGGGTTTAAATGCGTCTCTGGTTCGTCGAGTAAAAATAGCGTATTTTCCTGCGAATACAATTTTAATATCGCTAATATCTGCAGTAACTGCGACTCACCATCTGATAACTCTTCAAAAGCAACTGAGGTTAAATTATCCCCTTCTAGCATCAAACGCTTAGCTGCTAATGCTAACTTTACTCTAAGGGGCTTTTTAACTGTCCCAAAAAAATAATTTCTATCCAGTTGATATCGGTCATGCGCGCTAATATTTTTTAGGCCCAACTGCTGAGTCTTATATAAGCGCTCGAAAAGTCTAAATGGGTTAAGTACGCCATGGGTTGATAGTCTGCTATCGTCAGCTAGCTGGCTGAGATCTAAGCCAATGGTACCCTTCAATGCATCTAATTCGTAGTACTCAAATTCTTCTGAGGTTGTTTTTCTGCCCTGATACTCTACATTTCCAGCTCCTGCTAATCTAATAAAGGACCTAACATTTTCTACTACTTCGTCGGCTATATATGACTGAGTAAAATCAAATTCGAGTAACAGCAACGTTGGTTTTGAGTAAGAAAGCTTGTACAGCTTATTTTTTTTCGCTAAATCTTGGGCATAAAAAGACTGGTATTCAAAATCAATAAAAGCAACAACGAGCTGTGCACTATCGTAGTCGAGGTATATTAAGTTAGAGGGCTGAGTAACCGTTTCTGGTAATTCAATCTCATCTTCAACATAGCTTGCCGAGTCAAAATCAAACAAATATGAATGATTTCGTTGATACTTTTTTAGAAGATCTATTTTGTTCTTTCTAAACTGATTAAAAGCAGATTCCGAATTATTTAGATTATTCTCATATGCCAGGTCTAATGCACGTTTTTCTTTATGGTAACGTGCCCTAGCTTTCAGAGCCTTAAACAGCTGGTTTGCATTTTTTAAAAACGGACGTTGTAAGTTTTCATTCAGGCCGGAGGAATATCCCACAATATGCGGTAAGGGTAATTGTTCTAAGCCTATTTTTATTGATTGGTCGGCTTGCTCAACATCGATTGGCTGTACGTTACCACCATTGACTGATACCGAAAATTTGGGATCAGTAAAACCGTCAGCAATTCGGAGTTTTTCACCGAATACTTCCGCATGAGCAGAAGGTGCTGCATTTACAAAACCGCTCATGCTATAAACCAGCGAAAAGTCGAACCCTAAATGCCCTTTGTTTTTAAAATCAGTTCGCTGCAAACGTTCTAGATAGGCAAAACACTCTGCAATTAACTCCAATAGTTGGGATTTGCCAGAGCCATTTAAACCAATAAATGCGATGACATTGTCATCGGCATCCTCAAAATTAAAGGTCTGATCTTTCAATCCTTTGTACTGCCCTTCCAAAGTTAGCGACAGCAAACGCATCAGGATTTTTTCCTTACACTACTTTTTTTAACCGGCTTTAGCGCCTCACGTTCTGCCTTAATCTTTGCTAGCAAAGCTTCAGCACTGTTTTCTCCGCTGATTAGTTCAGGGTTGGCGGCTCGCCAGTCCGAAGTGAGTTCGCCGCGAAAGGCTTTAGCAAGTATTGATTGGGTGAGTTTATTTGCTCTTTCTAGTGAAGCATTAGTTTTTTGCTCTATGCTATCAGCGAAAGCGAATAGTTCTTCGACACGACGGACGATTTCATCTTGCTCTTCAATGGTTGGTAATGGAATCGGCAACGAGTTACATGCCGTCTTATTTAAATATTTAACTGTAGTTGACGTCGCCTTACTTTCGTAATATTCAACGTTTGCTCTCACACAATAGGCTAAATATTCTGCTTTGATGTGCGAGTTTACTTTGAAGGCATGAAGTTGTTGATTTATTACGGAACTTTCCTCTAGAACGGCAGAAAGACCAACACGCCCGACGCAGGTCATAATAACGTTTCCCGGTTTTATGATTTTTGCTCTGTATGTAATAACCTCTTCTTCACTTAAACCACTTTCAATCTCCTTGTAGTCAATCCAGATAGATTGTTCGTCAAAGTTCGGCGTTAATAACCAATGATAGCCCCCGGAAAAAGATTTTGGTTTATCTCTGTTTGGTACCACGCATTCACATAACGCTCCTATCCTTATAGGGAGCCAACCTGCTATGTGACTTACAAATTTGCCATTTTCGTCACCTGAGATATCCGGTGACTTATCCATCTTCTTACCAAAGTTTCCCATTGTAAGACCTGTTGAAAACTGTTCTTTGGAAATAGATGCAATATCAACCATTTCTGGTTTAAACTTCTCACGCCACTCCACCGTCAACTTGCCACTCACAGCGGCGGCGAGGACGGATTGGCGGAAGGTTTTAAGGATTTCGGGGATGCGTTCGAGGCGGGCTTTGATGGTTTCCACCTGAGCCAGCAGTGTATCGAGTTTATGGGCAATGACTTTTTGTTCAGCTAGTGGAGCTAAAATAAATGGAGCTCGTAATCCATCCTTAGTTCCAAGCCGAGGCATATTGACGCCATAACTGACAGAATTTACAAAATCCAAAAATGTTTTACTTTTCAGCCAGTAAAAAAGAAAGCGGTTGTCAATATGAGGCTCAACATTTAACGGAATGATTTCTGTAGAACAAACGCCTGAGTTGTTTGCTATTACAACTTTGTTTAAATAAGGACGTAGCTTTCCATATAATACATCACCCACGCTAAATTTATTTTTTGTACTCTTAAACGGCCGCTCAGTTGAATCCAGGCGTTTCAATATCCTAGAACTATCTTTTTCTATATCTTCTAGCTCCAATACCCACGTATCTGGTGGCACATCAGACAGCTCGCACTTCTGTGTTCTACCGTAGTCAGTGATATCACCAAGTTTTACTTCTTTCCAAGAGTTGGGAATTCTATACTGGCGCATCAACTTGCCTCCAACGCGGCCAGCAAACCATCCAACTCAAGCAACGCAGCTTCTAGCTCAGTTTTAGCTTCTCGAGCTAACACATCTGGCTCAGGCAAATCTGCCGCATCCACACTATCTTTATCTTTTAACCAGGAAATATCTAAAGAATCGCCTTTTGTTTCGCGTATCCAGTCACGGCTAAAGCAGCGCCAGCGGGAGTGCGCAAGACGTTCATCAATACCTTGGTTTTCCTCAACGACTTCCTTGTCTACTTCAATGTCTTGTGCACCAAAGCTGTATTCACCTTCACTTCGGCTATTTATGCCATCTGAAGATTCGCCATAGACCTTTTCAAAAGCACCTAGGTGCAGGTCTTTACCAAATTCATCGAGTGTAAAGCCAATATCTGCATTACCAAAGGGGCTGCGTTTACCAAAACTGGGCATGTTTGTGCGCAGGTCATATACCCACACATTTTCAGTGCAGTTTTCTTCCTGGTGTTTGTCCTTTGCAGAACCTTTGGTAAAAAACAGAACGTTGGTTTTTACGCCTTGAGCATAAAAAATACCCGTTGGCAGGCGTAAAATAGTGTGTAGATTGCACTTATTCATTAGGTCGCGGCGAACATCGGTACCTACACCGGCTTCAAACAGTACGTTATCCGGCAGTACGACTGCCGCCCGGCCACCAGGTTTTAAGTTGCGATATATATGCTGTAAAAACGCCAGTTGTTTGTTGGTAGTTTTGTAAGTGAGATCGTCTCTGGTATTGGATGCTTCACCACCTTTACTGGTACCAAAAGGCGGATTTGCCAATATAATATCAGCTTGTTTTAACTTCTTCCCTGCATCGCCTAGTGCATTTCCTAAGTGCACTACGCCCTCTTCGTCGCCTTCCATTCCGTGCAGTAAGCAATTCATTAACGCTAAGCGTCGGGTATTAGGTACCAGTTCAACGCCAACGAAAGCTTTGTTTTTCTGGAAATCAGCTTCTTTAGCAGAAAGTTCTAAGTAATCATCAGTTTGCTCACGCATATACTGGTCGGCGGCAACTAAGAATCCAGCTGTGCCTACCGCTGGATCTTGTATCACTTCGCCAACTTGCGGCTTAATGCAGCGCACCATGCTGTTGATTAGCGCACGTGGAGTGAAGTACTGACCTGCCCCGGATTTTGTTTCCGAAGCGTTCTTTTCTAAAAGCCCCTCATACAAATCGCCTAGCCCGTCTTTTTGGGCGCTAAACCAATCAATATGGTCGAGGGTTTTGATCATTTGTTCTAGATGGCGTGGTTCACGCAGTCGAGTTTGTGCATCGGCGTAGATTGCACTGATAAGTGGTCTTCGTGCACAATATTGCCGTCTGAATCTTTACCTGTTGAAAGGCTTAATAGAATGCGTTTGTAGTCATTTAGCAGATTAATACCCGACTTTTCGTTGATGTCTGTCCAACGACATCCCCCTGGTAAAGGATGGCGTTTTAATACTCCCGCTTCTGTGTTTTCGTGCACCATTTTAATAAATAGCAGAAGTACCAGCTCGGTTACATAATCTGAATAATTAATGCCGTCGTCTCGCTGCACGTCGCAGAGGTTCCAGAGTTTTTGAACGATATCGTTATTTGTCATGTGTGTCTCTTAATTAATAATTTGGTTCTTAACTGTGTGCTATCAGTACTTTGCACAACGGCTCATTAATGTAGTAGTTGGCGCGGCCAATTTTTTGTTTGGTTAAAAAGCCGTGTTCTACTAGTTGCTCTAAATATTTAGTAGCGGTTATTCGCGTTACCCCTAGCTCTTCGATGATAAAATCGATTTTGGTATAGGGGTGATGAAACAAGTTGTTGAGTAAGTCCTGGCTATAGATTTTGGGCAATTGTTCACGAATACCGTGTTTCACATTAGCCATCAGGCTTTTCATTTCGGTAATGAGTGAAATTGTGTTTTGCGCTGTGTCGATAACGCCACCAAGCATAAAGGCTATCCAGGGTTCCCAGTTACCGGTATCACGCACGGCCTGCAAATTATTATAGTAATCTGCTTTGTGCTGAATAATAAAACGGCTTAAATACAGTACTGGCAGGTTAAGCAAGTCTTTAACCACCAAGTACAAAATATTCAGGATCCGCCCTGTGCGGCCATTGCCATCGTAGAATGGGTGAATGCTTTCAAACTGATGATGGATGATGGCCATTTTTACCAGCGGGTCTGCATCGCATAACTCATCGTTATTAATAAATTGCACCAAGTTATCCATTAGCGCCGTTATTTCGTCTGCATGTTGTGGCGGGGTGTACACTACTTCCCCCGTACGAGCATTTTTTAAATCTGTACCGGGTAGCTTTCGCAAGCCTGCGTTGTTGTGCTCCAGGTTTTGCTGGATGGCAAGGATGTCACTTAAGCGAATGAGTTTACTTTGCCGTGCTGCTTGAAAGCCCAGCTTTAATGCTACTGCGTAATCCTGCACTTCTTTGGTTGCAGGGCTAGTAATGGCTTCTTCAAATAAGTTAGCTTTATAAAGCTCGTCATGCGTGGTTACAATGTTTTCCACTTCCGAGCTGTCTTTTGCTTCCTGTAAGGCAAGCGTATTGATTAGTATTGCTTCATTGGGAATGCTGGCGGCAACACCCTTTAATTCGGCCAGATATCGGTGAGCTTCAGCCACTTTTTTGAGTACTGCGCGGGTTTCCCACTGCTCTATATTATCAAGTGGTAACAATGGGATAGATGCAGTCATGATTAATATTATGTCCTTTTTATACATGTAGAACTATATATATATAAATTTTACAAAAAATTATACATGTACTGTATAACATGTATAGTTTTTCTGTTTATTTATACATATAAGGTTTATGCACTTTGGGGAGGCCACATTGCATCACCCAGTTCATCCAGTACCACATCCAGTTGATTACCCAGTACCTTATCTAGCTGCTTTGCTCCGCCCTGCTCTGCAAATCGGCTGTTTACGAACTCCCTATCAATAATGACTTCATGAACCAGTTGTTTTGCCAGTCGTTCAAGCCATTTACGCTGTGCGGGTAACCAATTATGACTTTCATATATTCGCAGCATTGCCTGGGCTACACGTTGTTCGAAGGGTACCAATGGTTCGCCGAATGCTGCGCGGCGAATATGACCAATGATGCTTGCTGCAATATCTTGGTTAGTTTGGTTACGCACCGCGCTTTGTAGTTTAGCTTCTGAGTATCCCGCACCATCAAGCAATAGCTTAATTTCTTTTAGTTGATCGCGGGTAAGGTCTCGAGGTTTATTAACCACTACAGCAAGGGCTGCACTTTGGTTAAGCTGCTCTTTTATAAACTGGTTAAAGCTGTCGAGATAATCTTCTGGCTTTTGATGTACACCGTAGCTTTGGGTGCGTTCTCTTATTTCATCATGATGCTCAGAAATTATAGGCTGGCGTTCACTGCCCAGTAGCTCATTCACTTCTGCTAACTGGTTTATCAAACCGCTATGTTTTGTTATGAAGGCCGCAGCTTGCTTGGGTCCAAGCTCATGTAAATGTTTATGCAAGCTTTTGGGCTTAACGCCCCATAAACCTTGTAATTCATCCAGTTTCTGCTTAAGTGCGAGTTTGCCTTCAGCTTTTTTATCGGCTTTTCGCATTACGCGCATTATTTTTTGGCTAAGTTGACTTAGCACTACATCGGCATGGCTCTGCTCTGGCGCATCACCAGGCGCATTCAATGCGCGTTCCAATTGTTCCGGATTAGTAATTTCGTCTACCAATTGCTCCAACGTAATCTTGGGATCTTTAACCAGTGGCTTCATGGTATTAACATCGGCCAGTGCGGCATAAATATCCACCGGGTCATAAATTCGAAATACCGTTTTACCAATGTCATCACTGCGGCGGGTAGCACGGCCAATCATTTGTTCATACAAAATCCGCGATTTAACCCGCCGCATAAAAACGAGGTTACAAATTTTGGGAACATCGATACCGGTGGTCAGTAGCTCTACAGTAATAGCTATATTTGGATAGCGCTCGTTTTTATACTGGCGAATAAGCTGTTCTACTTTGTCGCTCTGCCCGGTGATTTTAGCCACTACCGCCTGGTTATATTCACCGTTATAAAGCTCTTTAAACGCTTCATCTAAAAGTCGCTTTACCATATCGGCATGCAAATCAGTTGCACAGAAAATCAGAGTTTTTTCATCCCCAAACGGATCGAGCTCCTGAACCAACTGCTGACAAATCACTTTGTTGAAGTTTTCGTTAATTACTTTGCGGTTAAAAGCTTCCACTTCAAAATTAAGTTCATCGTCTAGCTCTGCGCTTTGTACTTCACCAGTTTGGGTGTTAATGGCACTAACTTCATCGCCTTTGGCAAATTTAATCCCGTTTTGTGTGAGTAATGTTTCGTATCGAATAGGTGGTTCGTGATCTATTAGCCAGTCATCCGCTACCGCTTCTCTGTATGAATAGGTATAAACAGGTGTGCCGAAAATTTCGCTGGTGTGTTTTGCTGGCGTTGCCGTTAAGCCAATTTTGACGGCATCAAAATAGTCGAGCACTCGGCGGTAACTGGAAAGATACTGACTCGTATCCCGCGTAGCGATTTCGCCTTCGGTCATTTCCTGGTCGAGCGTATACCCTCTGTGGGCTTCATCAATAATAATACAATCAAACTGGTCTAACGGTGGCGGGTTATCGCTCATAAATATGCGCTTTACCATGGCCTGTACAGTTGCTACCTGCACACGCGTTTCAGCCTCAGCAGCCATATCTCCCAGCTCTGCAACATTATAGATTTTAGATAAGGTATGGTTTTGTTCTAGTGGTGCTTCATTAAAAGCATCAATGGCTTGCTGACCAAGTGCGGTGCGATCTACCAAAAATAGAATACGCTTAAATCGCTCAGCCTTTAGAAACCGGTACATCAAACCAATGATGGTGCGCGTTTTACCGGTTCCTGTTGCCATAGCTAACAGCGCCGTGCGTACTTCCTTTGCTAACGTATTTTCTACCGCAATAATGGCTTTTTGCTGATAATCACGCACTTTTAAATAGCCGAATGGCTCAGTTTTTAGTTTTTTCTCAGCCTCTTCTTTACTGCGTTTGAGTTTGTCGATTAAGCCTTCCGGCGTATGAAACTTAGGGAGTGCACGCTTAGTATTGGCAGGTTCGCGCACATCACGAAACCAGGTTCCAGACTGTTCAGCCAGCTGAGGAACATATGGGCGACCATTGCAGGAGTAGACAAACGGGATTTTATAATGGCTTTCTTGCTCATTAGGCCAGGCAATTGTTAAACCTGCTAGTTCCCATGCGCCCAGCATAGGGGGTGAAACACTAAAACCCTTGCTATATCGTTCCGCTTGCGAAATTTTTCCTGCAACGTTGGTGTTTTCTTTCTTCGCCTCAACCACGGCCATGGGCGTTAAACCGTAAAACAGTACATAGTCTGCTCTACCTTTTTCGCCATTATGTTCAGTAGGCCATTCAGCAATAGCAATATTCCTGCCTTTTTCTGGTCGAGCCCCACTTTTATAAGTAAGCGCTTCGCTATCGGCTGTCCAACCCGCTTCTAACAGTTGCTGATCGATTAAAATGCGGGTTAGCGCTTCATCCAACACAATGTGTTGCGTTGCCGCCTGTGTATTTTTGTTTATCTGACTGCGTTGGGCAGTTTGCGTTTTCTCATCAGCCGCCGCTAGCTGAGCTTGAAGTGCCTTTATTTTTGTTTCGTAATCCTTACGTTGTGCTTGTAAGGCATCTTCATGTTCAGACGCTTGCTTCGCCAAAGACCGAGATTCCTCGTCCATTGCCATTGCCAATACTTCATATTCTGCTTTTTCTTTGGCTACGAGCGTATGAAGTTGATTACTGGAATCCAAGTCAACATTGGCTTGTTCTAAATCACTTTTTAACTTTCCAATTTCAGACTGTAACTGACGTAACTGTTCGCTGGGGTCTGTAGGTGGAATAAAAGGGCCAGGTTTAAATTGAACCCCTGATTTTCCGAAAGACTGGTGAAACCATATGGCTAGTTTACGTGCAACCACTAAACCATTCATGGCTTCTTTGTGCTGAGTTCTAAATGTATGGATTGCTTTGTTACCTTCCATTCTAAGAGTATGGAATAACTCTCTGACTACCGGCTCTAGCTGTAACTCACGGTTTATTTTGTAGATTAAATCAGCCTGGGAAGTCTTATCGTCAAACTCAATTCCAACCAATGCTGCAATGTGTTGTGCCAGTGCCTCACCCAGTTGCCTAAGCTTCATTAATGTTGTATTGGGATCGCTTGAGAATGCTTTTTCAGCAGAGGAGGCAATTTCCACTAAAAGTGAATCATGCTCTTGTAGAAACCCAAAGTTACTTTGCTGGATAGAGGATGCCATGTTTAAGAAACTCCATTTCACATTGACGCTGGTTCAATCAGAACTCAGTAGTACTTTTTTATTCTGTGTGTATTGCAAAGAAGAGACTACCACAAATACTTAATTTCACTATACTTTAGTAGTGAGTATAAAACCATAAACCTACAGAACCGGTGCGTTAAATTGCTTTTTTAAATCCTTGGTTTAACCACTTAAAAATAAATATGAATTCGTGCGGTTGAAGCCATTTAATTAGAACGTTACGCACATCAACCGACTTTTTAAATATATTTATTAAACATGAATACATGGAGAATCATCGCTTTTCTCTGAACGATTCATGCAATGATGGAGGGTAAATTACACGCGAGGCCTATGACCCCCACCCTCTTTTGTCTGCACTTCACTGGACATTCCGTTTCAACAAAATTCACCCGATGCCGCCGCCGGTCGTGCCGCCCGACCAACTGCGTTTGAAACGGTCGAGTCGCTACGCTCCGAAACTGACGGGAATTTCGACCGGCCTTCGGCTGATTGCATCATTTAAAACACAGTTGGTCTGCCGCTCGTTTCACTCCCTCCGACGGCGGCCTGCAGACCTTTCGTCTGTCACTGGGGTGACAATCTCTCTATCAGCGCTTGGGAGCGCTTCTCCTGCACAAAAGAATGTAGATCTCATCTAGAGCGCTGAATGCGCGGCTAATGAACGTTACATCACAATAAAAATACACTTAATTTTCAATCAGTTAAAATAAAAACAAGAAAAAATTACTATTTTAAGCTTATCAGCCAAAAAAACTAGCACATTAAGTGATGTACGCAATTTTTGAAAACTATCGAGGTTCTAATTATGCTAGAAGCGTTATTTCAACAGAAACCACTATCAATCGGGACAAACAAATTACTTCTGTTCCAAGTCAGTGAAATTAACTCTTTAACCCGAGATGCATTGTGGCAATGCTTATCTATTGCGACATCTGACAAGTTAACTGTGACGCTTCTCGTGTCCGGCTATTTGTTTGCGATTTCATTAATTGTTGCAGGTAAATCTTTTTTAAGGGCAGACCAGACCCTCATAACCAGAGCACTCCGTTTTGTCTTTTCAGCACTATCGTTTACTACACTTTTAGCTAGTGTTGGAATTGTCCTCTTGTTTAGTGCGTATTTCGGTGAATCCGGTCGGTCGTTTCGGTTTTATCCGATCACTTTTTCT
>OJGX01000070.1_pt1 | contig 47778 bp, 44 predicted proteins | sample 1594661 | NCBI WGS metagenome assembly OJGX01 (sample SAMN05416839, study PRJEB24817) | seawater metagenome | isolation source: Sea water | place: Canada:Atlantic | collected 2013-07 | reverse complement strand
ATAGCCATGTGGCAATGCCCGAGGATATGCTCGGACTGATTGAGCAATACGAATATGGCTTGAAATTCCGTATTTACGAAGTGGTCAACTGGCTGGTCGAAGAGGATCGCTTAGACGAGAGTCGCGGCTATGTTCATCCAGTGGGGTCGGTTGACATCATGGCACCGATCCAATATCCCAGTAAAATCATGAATGCTGCAGTGAATTTCTACACTCACGCATGCGAAGGCTGTAACGATGATGAATTGGCTCGCCGTGTGCGCGAACGTCAAGAGAATCGTGGTGTGCCGTATTTGTTTCTAAAACCGACTCGTGGTGCCGTCATTGGTGACGGTGATGATGTCATCATGCCTTATGGGCGTGATCGCATAGAATGGGAAGTGGAGATGGCGATTGTATTTGGTCGAACAGGCAAATACATCTCGGCAGATCGTGCCTATGACCACGTATTTGGATATATGGTGGCAATGGATATCTCTGACCGTGGAGGTCGTCCACCAGGTGGCTATGGAGCTGGCTCTGACTGGTTTGTTGGGAAAGGCCACGACACCTTTGCTCCACAGGGCCCTTGGATTGTGCCAAAAGAGTTCTATGGAGACCCTATGGAACGTCTGCATCAAACACTCGTCATCGACGGTGTGACTGTGCAGGAAGCCCAAGCAGGGGATATGATCCACAATATTCCTGAGCTAATAGAGTACGCTTCATCGCTGATCACAGTGTTTCCAGGCGATGTCATGCAAAGCGGAACTTCTGGCGGGACAGGCGCAGGTCGTGTTGAGCGCGCCTCTGGGTCTGGCTATTTAATTGACGGTGAAACGATTAGCGCCAGTATCGAAGGAATCGGGACATTGACTCACACTGTGAGAGTTGAGACCAGCGTTCCCGACGATCTGTCTGGCTCGCAACTACCACCGGTAAGCACTTATCGCAATTAGGAGCGCTGAATAAAAATACGGCGAGTTTACCTTCTAGGAGGTAATCTCGCCGTTTTGCATTTTAAGGCGAAGAAGTTCTGATTCCAATTGCGAGTAATTAAGGTACTGCAAATTTACGTGCCCCATTTTACGGCCACTTTTTAACGTTTTGTTGTACCAATGCAAGTGCGCATGCGCATGATTGCTCAGCGAATTTGGAGCCGTTCGGCCAAGCAGATTAAGCATCGCTGTGTGCCCTAGATTCTCAGTTGAGCCAAGCGTTATTCCGGCAATCGCGCGAAGGTGATTCTCAAACTGGCTAGTTGCGGCCCCGTCCTGTGTCCAGTGGCCGCTATTGTGCACTCGGGGAGCGAGTTCGTTGACAATTATTTGCTCGTCTACAACGAAACACTCAACTGCAATTACGCCAACATAGTCGAAAGCATCAGTAATTTTGGTTGCGATCGCGTTTAATTGTTGCTGTTGCTGCTCGTTTAAATGCTGCGCGGGAGCGATCGACAATGTCAGCGTGCCACTAGCATGGGTGTTCTGTGTTGGTGAGTACGAGACAGACTCGCCCTGAACATTGCGTGCAAGAATAATTGACACTTCTTTTGAGAAAGACAATTTTTTCTCGGCTATCGCATCGCTGATCTGTTCTGGGCCATTGACGAAGGACTCCAGTTCATCTGCGTCGTGTAGGTGCCATTGCTGACGACCATCGTAGCCGTCTTCGCAAGATTTAACGACTAATGGCAAGCCAAGTGATTTGGCCGCTTCAACCACTTCCTGTTTGTGCTTAATGTGCATATAGGGAGACGTAGGGATTCCGTTCTCTTGTAGAAAGGCTTTCTGCCTCGCACGGTGCTGCACTATGTGGACATTGTCAGGTCTTGGGAATACCTGACAATGTTCCTCAAGGCTGCGCAGCAAATCTACGTCAACGGCTTCTTTTTCTATCGTGATAAGCTCAGGCTTCCCTAGTGCAGCGTAAATGGCGCCAGGCGTATTTCCGGGCTGATGGCGAACAACAGTGCCAAGGCCGTCGACACAGCGCGTGTCTTCATTCTCTTCAGCTAAAAAACTAAAACGAATGCCCATGGGCCATCCGCTTAGGGCGAGCATTCTAGCTAGTTGGCCGCAGCCGATGATAGCGATGTGCATTACGCTAGCTCCTCGGCCACATTGTTCGTTTGTTGCGTTCGCCAAGCGATAAGGCGCTGCTCTAAAGCTTGGTCTGAGACCGCCAATATTTGCGCGGCGAGTAAGCCCGCGTTGAATGCACCGGCGGCACCGATCGCCTGAGTGGCAACAGCCACGCCGCGAGGCATTTGAGCGATTGACAGCAAGCTATCCAAGCCGTTGAGGTGTTTGCTCTGTACTGGCACAGCGACAACAGGCAGGTGTGTCACTGCGGCAACCATGCCAGGTAAATGGGCAGCGCCGCCAGCACCGGCAATGATTACTTTCGTGCCATGGCTGGCTGCTTCTTTTGCAAAACTAAACATGCGCTCTGGGGTGCGATGTGCCGACACAACCTTCTTTTGATAAGGCACTTCGAGTGCGTCTAACACAATGCACGCCTCGCGCATGACTTCCCAATCTGACTGAGAGCCCATAATTATCTGTACAAGTTTGTCATTCATGATTTCTATTTCCATAAACAAAAATGAAGTTCTTAGTTTCTTATGCCAAATCCCGTGTTTTGCAATGCTTCGTTAGTAAGCACGACGATATAGGTTTTGGTGAAGACGAGGCAAGTGAAAGCCCAGCTGAGATAGGTTTGAATCGATGCGACGATCTTTGCGCGATAATTAAAAATTCGACCACAAAGGACGTGTGGCACACTGTATCCGCCTCGAAGAGTGACTGGTGAATTTTGGGCGCAATAATGGGGGGTATTAAATATAGATAAAAATAGATAATATCTATTCTATTCATCTATGAATGACTATGGAGTTTGCTGGTGTCTCGTCTTCACGCCTATATAGGCACATTCCGTCAGCTAGAAATATTACTTGCCGTTTATGAGCAGGGCAGTATCAGCGCGGCGACCAAAGTGCTGTTTCTCACTCAGCCCACAATTTCGATGCAGCTCAAAAAGCTTGGCGATGCTATCGGGCTACCACTTTATGATCAAGTGGGTAAGAGACTCGTTTTTACAGAGGCTGGTGTTGCAGCGGTAGGGGCTGCGCGGGATATATTGGGCCGTCTTGAGCTTCTGGATGCCGATTTGGCGGATTTAAAGGAGCTCAAAGCTGGCACTTTGCGCATAAGTGTTGTCACTACGGCAAAATATTTTATTCCTCATCTATTGGGTGAATTCTGCAAACTCTATCCTGAGATCGATGTTCAGCTCAATGTTGCCAATAGGGAGCAAGTGCTTGAACGGCTTGAGAGAGGGGCTGATGACTTGTACGTGTTCAGTCATGCACCTAACAGAGACGATATCGAATTATTCGATTTTTTACCTAGTCCACTAGTCGCAATCGCGCCTAAAGATCATCCGCTGGCTAAGATGAAAAAAGTCTCGCTTGAGCAGTTTGCCGAGTACCCTTTTTTAATGCGTGAGCTAGGCTCAGGCACTCGTTTTGCCATCGAAGAGCATATGAAACAATTCGGTATCACGTTGAACCTCAAAATGACTATCGAGAGTAATGAGGCTATTCGGCACGCTGTGATGGCCGGTCTCGGAGTGTCGATTTTATCCAGCCATACATTGGCTTATGGCGGTCATATTGGGCTGCAAGAAATAAACGTGAGCAAAATTCCAATCGTGCTTCATTGGCAGTTAGCACGACTAAAGAGTAAAAAGGCTTCGATCATTGCATGTGCTTTTCTAGACTATGTGAACGGTCAAGGCAGGAAAAAACTGCTGCATGATTTATGTCTAGAACAACCCCATATGCGGCGCTATTTTGACCAGAATACAATGGCATCAGTAGCCAATTCGTCTGAATCAAAATAAGCAACGCTCACTTTTTTGTGTATTCCTAAGCCTATTGCATTAGATGGGTGATGCCTTCTCTATAGGCAGTACGCCCCTGTATGAAATCTGAAAGTAGGAGGGGGTAGAATTTGCAACCCTCAGAATAATGAGTCACTTGAAGGGTGTCTTTATAGCTTCAATTGGGTCTTGCTGTGTCATTGCTGGCAGTTAATAGTCTTTTAATATTCATTTGCGATACTGTTGCTAAGGTTTGCGAAGAATAGGTGTATTGATCGCAAATGAAGCGCAGACTGGGCAGGTATTTCAAGCTCAAAGGAGATCACAATGAACACGCTGCAAACTAGCAATAAGTACGCCCCGATCACGATCGGCATACATTGGTTGACCGTAATCTTGATGGTCGCCATCTTTGCCAGCATAGAGCTTCATGAAGCCATTCCGAGAGGTAACCCCTTACGAGGAGCTATGGAGGACTGGCATATCTATTTGGGAATCACTGTTTTTGTGCTCGCCCTGTTTAGGTTGGCGATTAACTTGAAAATGCGCACGCCCCCCATTACCCCAACACCACCTTCATGGCAGTTGCTGTTAAGCAAGCTTGTGAAGGGATATTTGTATGGGTTGATGATCGTGGCTCCATTGCTTGGTTGGGCATATTTAAGCGCCAACAATGAAGCGATCACTTGGTTTGTAATTCCGATGCCGGCGATCGCTCCGGTGTCTGAAGGGATTGCGGATTTCGTAGGTGAGGCGCACGAGATACTAGGCTTGTCAGGGTATCTAATAATTGCGCTGCATGCGGTTGCAGGCTTGTATCACCACTACTGGCTAAAAGATGACACCCTGAAGAGAATGCTGCCAAAAACGTCATAAGTTATGACATAAATAGCAGGCAAAATCCGAACGCTAACGATGGGTAGGGTAAAACTAAAGAAATTACAGTTGCTTAGAGAGATGTTGGTGTTGGCTCGCGATTTGCAATCCTTCTCTTAAGGACGCAATTAGATGTGCGTCACCGTTGTCTAAAGAGGAGTTTAGATATGTCAGGCAAACATAAAGATCAGCAAAATTCACATGTGAATGGTGATAGCGTGCAGGTAGGTTGGGTCTCAGCCATGGGAAGCAGCGTTGCTGCAGCATTTGGCGTGCAGAGTCACAAGAACCGCGTGCGTGATTTCGAAAGTGGCGACATCAAGAAATTTGTAATATCAGGAGTCACGCTAACCTTCGCAATTCTTTTTAGCTTGGTTGCTTTGGTGCAAGTCGTGCTGGGAAACGTGTCTTAGAAGCGCAAAAAAACTCTAGTGCTTTTGTTTTCGACTCTTGATGCTGTCACATTGTCACCATCAAAATCGCGGATTTCGTGTTCCAGACCCCGACGTGAATCCGATTGGTACGTTAACGATATTCAAGTCGAACCATGAAAATTACGGTCTGTAATTTAGGTTGCTAAACACAATCAGGACCGGTTGCAGCTCAGGTGCTTTTTACCACAGAAAAGCACCTGAGCTTTCAATTCAAGGGCTCTAACCTCAATACGATTCGTGCTGGGTCAAACTCGGCAAGAATCGCTGGGTCTGTCTCGACCACTGTCAGCATAGGGTGTATTTGTTCGTGGCCATCAAAGCGAACTCGCACGGTCGGGTCTATCAGGATATTCTGATACCATTGACGGTCGGCAGCTGGGTCAATGTACAATTTGCCATCTAACACGAAAAAGCCGATGTTCACTGAGTACGGGTCCTCTGGCAGTGTCTCTATTTGCATCACGCCATTGTTCGTTGGCATTGTCAGCAGGGGGGCTTGCTCGCCAGAAAGTCGCCCACCTGAGAAATAGACGAAGGGTTCGCTGCAAGCTGACACCAAAAGTAGATAAGCAATGAGAAGATAGTTTTTCACGTGAATTGTGAACCTTGTAGGCCTATGGAACTGCTGAGTATGGCATGGCACGCTTGCATATAAAACTCGCCGCAACTATTTAGAAAGCAAACGCTATGCTAACACTGACATCGATTTTCTGGACAGCAATTGCCGTGGCACTCATCAGTTTTTGGTGGCAAGGCGACGCTATAAAAATGATTGCGATGCAAACCTTGTATCAATATTGCAAAGAACAAAACCTGCAATTGCTCGATCAAACCATTGTGCTTAAAGGCATATGGCCGCAACGAAACGCATCAGGCTCACTACAGCTGCGGCGCCGTTATAGCTTCGAGTTTACGTCCACGGGTGAGCAGCGTTACAAGGGCATGATTGAGCTAAATGGGCGCCGAATGCAGCATCTTGAGCTAGAGCCTCACTTGCTAGCTGATAGCGATGAATCTTTGCACTAACTTATGCCTTTGTAAGTGACTCTCGTAGCGCTGGCACATAAATCATTAGGGCCACAGCACGAGCTGCCACATAAATGATCATCGCCCACCACAATCCGTTCACGCCATAGCGATTTGCCAACACCCACCAAGCGACCAAAAAGACCGTCACGGAAATAAAGGCTGCATTGCGCATCTGTGCCGTACGTGATGCGCCAATGAAAATACCATCGAGTTGAAAAGCCCCAAACGAGACGAAAACGTAGATCGCCGAGAAAACTAGCAAATTAGCGCTGGCCAGACGCACCGCGTCAATATCTGTGAGCAATGCTATGGCAAACTCACCGAACTGCCAGATTAACAGGGCGAGAAGCATTGCTGAGAGGGCGGCCAAGACTGTGGAGCGATGCACCGCAATATCGAATTGTTGCCGGTTACGTGCGCCGATTGCTTTGCCAATTAATGCCTCCACTACGAAGGCATAACCATCGAGGAAAAATGCGGCGAAAGAGATCAATTGCATGAGGATATGATTTGCTGCGAGGACTACGCCACTGTAAATAGCGCTTTGATTGATGAAGAAACTAAACGAGAAAATCATCAATAATGTCCGGATCATAATGTCGGCGTTAGCCGCTAAGGTTTTGCGCATTGCAGCAGCATTGAGTATGCGTGCTTTCGGCCAGAACTGCGCGCCGGCCGTGTTGCGTTGCGCAAGCTCCTTATAGATAAGAATGCCTGCAAACAATAATGTGCTCCACTCGGCAATCACTGTGCCTAAGGCTATGCCTTCAACGCCCCAACCCAGCACCCCTGCAAAAAGCCCATCAAGTACAATGTTCAAGCCATTCATAAACAGCTGAACCACAAGCAGCTGTTTGCTTTTGCCCATGCCTATCAATAAGCCCATCAGCGCAAAATTGGATAAGGTGGCAGGTGCGCCCCAGATACGCAGTGAAAAATACTGTTGTGCCACGTTTTCCATCTGCTCGCTGCCACTGAGCAGTGAGAAGGCGAGGGTGGCTATAGGCCATTGCAGAAGGATCAGCATAAGCCCGAGAGCAGAACCCAGTAGTAGTGAGCGGCCTAGAATTGCTCGAATCTCTTCTTCGTTGTTGGCTCCCACAGCTTGTGCAGTAAAGCCCGTAGTTCCCATGCGTAGAAACCCGAAACTCCAATACACAAAAGAGAAGATCAAGGCGCCGAGCGCTATCGCTCCTAAGTCGACCACAGTGCCTACATTACCGATGATCGCCGTGTCTACTAAGCCAAGAAGGGGGACGGCAGCGTTAGCCAGAATAATTGGCCAAGCCTTGCGAAGTATATAGGCGTAACTGATCGTGTCTGTGTTCATCATATGCAGGTGCAGCAAGCTAAGTAAAAACAGTGTACTGTACCCTAATAATTGGTTAAGCAGGGCATGGAGGAAGCTTCTTGTCAAAATTCGAATTTATCATGATGTTCGTGTCGGTAGTGGTTGCATTTGCCATGGCCGAGTTGCTGATGGGGTGGGGTAAGATTATTCGGGGGCGGCACCGTGTTAAACATCCTTGGTTGATGGCGGGTTGGTCGTTTTGGTTGCTGATAATCATCACCTATCATTATCTGGGTTTCTGGGAGTACCAGGTCTATGACTTCACCAAGGTGGCACCGATGCTGCTGTTCTTGGCTGCACCGATCATGATGGTGCTATTGACGTTTGCTCTAACACCCGAGCTACGCTACTTTCAGAGAATCGATCTGGAAGAGCATTATTTTCAAACCAAGAATTGGTTTTTTTGCATGGTAATCATCTTCTTGATTTTGTCCCGTGCGTCAGACCCTTTGCTGCCAGATTTTGCCGAGACATGGATGAACAGATCTCTAGGTACCGTATTAATTATCTTGTCGGTGGTTTGGTTGCTGTTTACAAATAATCGAACTATTCATTACTCCCTTTTAATTTTCAATTTGGCTTACTTGATCTTGGTCTCTAGCTTGATTCCCGTCACTGGGCTGGCATCGTTTTAGATACAAATCTGCAATTTCAGTGCGTAGTGGCACTATGAAATCAACAGCTTCTCTGGAGGAATTGTGCAATGATTACCTTACATCACCTGCGTATAGGTCGTTCAATATTTACTGTTTGGCTATTAGAAGAGTTGGGCGTCGAATATCAGTTAGAAGTGTATTTGCGCGACCCTAAAACCATGCGTGCACCTGATTCATTACAGAAAATTCATCCGCTTGGTAAATCGCCTGTGATCGATGACGATGGTCTCATCATTGCAGAGTCTAGCGCTATAACAACCTATTTATTGGAAAAATACGACGCTGAACATCGTCTAGCGCCACCTAGATCAAACCTAGCCGCCTGGGCGAAATTTACGCGTTGGCTACATTATCCTGAGGGCTCTGTTTTTTTGCCGCTTCTGGTGAAAATGCTGCTTATGCGCTCGGAGCAGCCACATGCCACATTTGAGGCCTATAGCGAAAAAGAAATTAGATTGCACTTCGATTACATTGCTAAACAGCTTGGTAGCTCTGAATTTATTCTTGGCGATGACTTCACTGCCGCAGATGTTGGCGTCGCTTATGTCGTTTCAATGGCTAAGAGACTAGGTCTACTGAACTCTTGGCCTCCGTTGTCAGCGTATCTTGCGCGTGTGCAAGCGAGACCTGCCTATCTACGCGCGGTTGAGCGAGCGGTGGAGTAGGAGCATCAAGGGCTAGCTGACGATATTAGTAAGAGAAAGTAGAGGGTTTCCATGAGTGAGAAAATTACCGAGTTAACAGACAGGATCGCTAAACTTGAGAAGCAATTGTTAGACGAGTTTGACAAGAAGCAGAAAGAGTTTAACTATCATATAGAGGGAAAGCGCGTTAAGTTTGAGCAAGACATCCTTGCGGCTCATAGAAAATTGAAGTCCGCGATTCTGCCCTGGTTACTCTCGTCGAAGATTCGAAATATTATTTCATCTCCTTTCATATATTCTATGGTTATACCAATCGCTTTCTTCGATATCACCATTACCTTATATCAACACATCTGTTTTAGGCTCTATGGTATACGTCGAGTGAAAAGATCCGATTATATTGTGATGGACCGTCATCAGTTAGCCTACCTTAATGGAATTCAGAAATTAAACTGTGTGTATTGCGGCTATGGCAACGGCGTAGTGGCTTATTCAAGAGAGGTGCTTGCAAGGACCGAACAATATTGGTGCCCAATAAAGCATGCGCGGAAGGTGGTCGGCAGCCATAGTCGTTACCACAAGTTTATTGATTACGGCGAAGGGGAAAATTTCAAAGAGCAGGTGATTAAACTCAGAGACGATCTTCGCTAGTGTCAGCGTTTTTTAAAATCTATTCCTTTGGAGAAATAACAATGAAAAGACTCCTGACTGTAGCATTGCTCGCTTTAACGTTCAGTCTTGCCAAATTTGCCTACGCAGAGCGTCAGCAAAGTGATGACGAACGTCTTATTGATGACCCCCGTGTACAGCATCGCAGCTATGTTTTTCCAGAAACCGGTGAAAGTATTCCATACGCTGTGTTTGTGCCTGCTAGCCTTAATCCTAATCAAGCTGCCCCGTTGATCGTTTCCCTGCACGGTCTAGGTAGAACTCATGACTGGCTAATGGGGTATCACGGCTTTTTAGATCATGCAGAGGCCAATGGGTATATCGTAGTGACTCCATTGGGGTATATCCGCAGGGGGTGGTACGGATCAAGGCTTACCGAAGATCCGCAAGACGCGCAAAGAAGCGAACAGGATGTGATGAATGTGTTGCAGTTGATACGCGACGAATTCAGTATCGATTCTAATCGTATTTATCTATGGGGCCATTCGATGGGAGGGGCAGGCACGTATCATATCGCCGCCAAGTATCCAGAGATCTTTGCAGGCTTAGGGGTTGCTGCGCCAGCACCAGAGGCCAATGCGCCAATGGATGACATTCTAGCGCGAATCAAAGGCTTGCCTATTTTTGTTCTGCAAGGCGATCAAGATGATGCCGTTCCGGTGGAGCGCACGCGTGCGTGGGTGGCTAAGATGCAAGCGCTAGGCATGCAACACGTTTATGTAGAAATCCCCGGCGGTGATCACTCGCTGTTGATCTCGCAAGACGAAGAGAATATGCGCAAGTTTGTCGACTTTTTTAATATTGTGCGTAAACAGTATTAAAGCCGGAATTCTCTAAGCATAAAACTTCAAAAAATACGTGATTAAAGGGAGCGCAGCGACGAGGAGTGTAATGACAATTCCTGTTTTGCTAGCAACTATTAGAAAGCTTTTTTGGGGTTGTGAGGATTATAAAAAACTTTAACGCTGCCATTAGGGAGGTGTTCAATTGCAGCGTGCTGTTTGTCTAAAACAAATCTAGCATTGTGACTGGCCACAACGACCCAAGGAGAGACTCTCTTGCCTTCATAAACAACTCCATCAACGTGATAGGTGTATAGGGCTTTGGATCTGTAATCTTGTTCAGATAAAGACGTTTCAGTCCCCCCAAATTTCACGACTCCTAAACTATTGAGCTGGCCAGCAACGTTTGGCCACTTTCTAGTTCTGATTTGAAAGAAAAGCGAATAACTACAAACGGCAAGGGTATATAGTGCGGCGTAAAACCAAACGCCTTGAGTCTCTCCTTGTATAGCCAGTTGCCACATTTCCTGAAAATAAATAATTCACCTCCTTTTTTGAGTGTTAGTTGCCTAAGAAAAGTGTTTGAACTTTTCTGCAATTTTCCAATGTGTCGCCGAAAGCGGGGCCGGGAGAGTGCAGCAACCATGGCCTAAATAAAACCAAGCGATTATATTTATACGGAACCGTAAAGGTTTTTTCCCACAAGGATTCGTCCAAGCCCTCTGTTTCAAGAAACTTCTTCAAATCGGAGAAGTTACGCCAGCCATATTTAGCAAACCCTTCGACCGTATTAGGAGCAATCTCTAGCCCGGTGCGAAGGTGGCGCCAAAAACTTGTCCCTTCTGTTTTAGGGTGATCCTTCGAAAGATAAACAACGCCAGCCCATTTAGTTTGCATATCGACATCGTAGTGGATATGAAATTTGAAAGAGTCGTTGGCTTTGGTAAAACGGATTCGTCCGTTGGCATTTGTGGAGGAGTTGATGGAGGGCTCTAACGTTAGTTTTTGAAATATATCGCGATGCTGCTCTGCTAAGTAGGAATCGGTTGTCATAACGCCAGCGTAGTTACCGGTTGGCGAATCGTTAACATTCATGGAGTTCAGCGCGACCTTCACTAAGGTATCTGGGTCGTTATAAAAATCGTCTACTATTATGTACCTATTAATCATTACGTTACCTATAGTAGCTGACTGAAACCACAGATAAATGCGGCATAACAGCTAGTTTTAATTATTATTATGAATTCAATAGCCTGTCTCATTATAAGCAATGGAATTTGTATTTGTATACAAGCCACTAGACACGTAGATATGCAAAGTTAAGTGAATATTGAGTTCGATTCGCCGGTACATGCAGGTATTTAATCGTATCCAAATAAGTCTTGATTGAGACGATGGGTAAGTGGGTTTAGTATGCAAGCGCTTGCACTAGGTGGCCTGACATTGAGTAGGCTTATATAGATATTTGCATGGGAAGGTTTGAACTTTGACTGAACTTGAAAAAGACGTCGCTATATCCGACAAGGATAAACGTACCACGCTAATCGCTTTGTTGATTGTATTTCTTCTAGCCGCTCTCGACATGACTATTCTTTCCACGGCAATGCCACGGATCGTCTCCGAACTCAATGGGTTAGAGCTTTATGCCTGGGTGACTACTTCCTATATGTTGGCTTCCACGGTACTGGTGCCGATCTATGGCAAGCTCGGAGATTTATATGGGCGCAAGCTGATCCTGGTGATTGGCATTAGCATCTTTCTATTGGGATCAATGCTGTGTGGAATAAGTGGCGAGTTCGGTACCTTGCCTCTATTGGGTGATGGGATGCATCAACTAATAATATTTAGGGCAATCAAGGGAATCGGGGGTGCGGCGCTCTTTACTAGCGCCATCGGGATCATCGCAGACATCTATCCACCGCTGCAACGTGCGAAATTCATGGGCCTGTTTGGCGCTATCTTCGGGGTCGCCAGCATCATCGGCCCAGCCCTAGGGGGCTTTTTAACGGACTATGCCACTGTCACAATTAATGGACACACAATTGCTGGCTGGCGCTGGGTGTTTTATGCCAACGTGCCGCTTGGCATATTAGCGCTATGCATGATCGCTTTTAAAACGCCACGTCTGAATCACGGCAATCGTGGGGTGATCGACTATCTTGGTGCGTTCCTACTACTAGTCGTATTTATTCCCTTCCTATTAGCGCTGACTTGGGGTGGCCAACAATACCCATGGGCATCACCGGTATTGCTGAGTATGTTTGCACTAAGTCTCATATCGCTTGTACTTTTCGTGTACGTAGAGTCGCGCGCAAAAGACGCCATTATGCCTCTGAGTCTGTTTAGTAATCGCGTGTTTGTAATTACCAACCTCACCTCATTTGTGATTGGAATGTCCTTCTTAGGTGTGATCATGTTTATGCCGCTGTTCATGCAGGTGGTGCTCGGTGTGAATGCAACCAGTAGTGGTTTCTCAATGTTTCCCCTTATGTTGGGGTTAATGTCAGGCAGTATTGTGAGCGGACGCATGGTTTCACGCAGCGGGCATTACAAGCCTTATCTGGTCGGTGGTGCGCTCATACTATTAGTTGGTGTGTACTTGCTTAGTTTAATTGGCCCTGAAACAGGTCTGTTAGATCTGTCATTGAGAATGGTGGTGGTAGGCATCGGTTTGGGGCCTTCACAGAGTCTTGTAAATCTTGTGGTACAGAGTGCTTTCCCGGTGTCGCAGATTGGTGTGGCAACAAGTTCGACGCAGTTTTTCCGTCAGATTGGCAACACTGTAGGCGTGGCTATTTTTGGCACTTTGTTGACCCTGAATCTTTCAGCAGAGTTACCAAAGCAATTGCCTATGATGAACTCTTCTTCGGGGCAAAGTATGGATATGAGTCAAGCTCAGAACTCGGTGATGAATCCTGGCGCTTTACGCGCGCGAGTGGAAGGCTCCTTTGAGGAGTTGGTTGACACAATTGGGCAAGCGCTTGCGGGAGACGAGGTGGCTATCGCCCAGTTGCATCAAAACCCATTGATGTCGGAGCAGATGAAGGAGCAATTGCCTAGCTCTAGAGCTGATGCTTTAACTGCTTCAGCCATAGAGCAACGGCTTAATATTATAAGGCCGGTGTTTGCAGCGCGCATCGATGATGCGGTGGCAAGCGCAGAGGCGGGCATAAAAATGGCATTCTCCAACGCAATCACCTCGATGTTTACCGCGAGCCTTTGGATCATTGCCTTCGGCTTTTTATTTAGCCTAGCGATCCCCGTAATCTCACTAAACCGAGACGTAGAATCAAGCGAATCAAGCGAATCAGAATCAAGGGGTCAGATTACTTGATTTTCAAGGGGGTCAGAGTGCTTGGTTCCTGATAGGCGAATCAAGTAATCTGACCCCTTGATTTCTTGAGTTAGTAGCTCCACTGCGTTCGCAGTGTGAACACATTCATATCAGGCGCAAACGTGCGTACGGTGTTTGATCCATCCGTGTCCAGAATTCGCGTCCAGTCCGCCAAGATGCGCACGTTACGAGTGGGTATCCAGTTCAAGCCGAGAGAGACCGCGTGTTCTTCCCCTCCGACTAAGTTGTCGTCGTTCAGGTCGATCTCGGCATAACGCGCTGAAAGCTCCCATGCTCCCCAGGCACCTTCGCTTGGATTGAAGTCTCTGCTTGGTCTGATGCCCTTGAACTCCCCAGCATTCATTCTGTAAGCGGCTGCGCGACTCTCGCCAGTGATATTCCATGAGGCGGCTGCGTGCCAGCTCGAGAAATTCAGAGTAGATCCTGTTTTACGAGAAATTTTTGCGCTCGTATGTTCGGCTGTAAAGAATAGTGGGCCAAAAGACGCCGCTAATTCGGGCCCGAACAATGTAGTCGACTCAGCATCAGCCAATGCGCCTGTGTTCACAATGCTCAGGTCTGAAAAATCGGTCGTCTTATCTTTGATGCTTAGCGTGGGCGTCGCTAAGTCTACTTCGCGATAGGCCGCGCGAATGCCTAAGTGAACAACTGCATCATCCTCCACTACTGGTGAGTAGATGAAACGACCAGATGGCCCCCAACCTTCGTCGCCTGTTGTAGTGCCTTCTTTTAGAGTGTCGCCGAAGACGCCACCGGCGAAGAACCAATTGCTGCCGCTATTCTCATATCTGGCACCGATAGCCCGGTCAGTAAGTGCCCCGACTAGAGCATTGTCGATACTTCGTTCAACAAAAGGCATCTCGTTAGAGCTCATTTCCAACGCGAGACTATAAGGTTGTTTCTGATGCCCAACGATATATTTGGCACCGCTATTTGACTCAAAGCCAAGTACCAAGTCTTTTATTGCGACCTTATTTTTTGCGTAATCGAATTCAGAGGCATAGAACCAGCTCTCGTCGAACGTTCCATTGATCTCTATGCGCGCGCGGCGAACTTGGGTGCCACTTACCGGTCTTGCTCCCATTCTCGCGTCGTAACTATGATCAGTGTAGTCCAGATGGAGGCGTCCACCGATCTCTACTTCATAGCGTCCGTCACCGGAGCTAACCCTAAGACCACTTCCATCAGCAAAGCTGATTTTAGCAACATCGGCTTCTTCTAGTGTCTCTTTAAGGAGAAGGTCATCATACTGTTCCTGAGTAATCGCACCATTGCCAAGCAGGATATCCAAGAGCTCCTTCTCTGCAGCCTCTGCGGAGGTTACCGAGATTGCCAGGGTTGCCGCGGCAACTAGCTGACTTAGTAATGTAATTTGCTGGTTTCTCATAATTTCACTTAGCTCCGATAGAGGTTGTTTGGCTTCGCGTGCTCGGCGCAATCCGTACTGCCTTTGTTGGAGTGCTACTCTATCCCCCAAATATTACAAATTAATGACATTTGTAATGCTACGGACATATTTCCTTAATAAATCTGAAATATATGGGCTTGCGCAGCTGAGTTTTGAGCCAGAAGCGCACCAAGGTGGTGCTAAAAGGTGGAGTAGTACCAATGCCAAAAGCCCCGCTAATGCGAGGCTTTTGGATTTGGTGCACGAGAACGGAAATTTTCCGAATCAATTGTTTGAAGTGTTTGATCAATGGAGCCAGTTACTCAAGCACACATCTTTATATGGTCAGTCCTCAGTCTATCCATAACTTATTGATTGTGCAGGTGTTTTTATAATAATAATTCCAAGCTATCTTTCCCAATGATATAGGGGCTGTCATTTATGCTCGCCCCATGTCGGAAAAAGCTAAATCACAACCGCGTCCTTTCTCACTCAGGCTGAGTTGGGAAGAGCGTCAACGCTTGGAGCGGTATAGAAGAACCCCGCAACCGGCGTTCTGACTATCCGGCTCTCCGGCAACCAGGTCATCGCGAACGATATGTATGCTTTCCCGCTTGAACCCGAGGTCAACCCGTAACCCATCAACCCAAGGAAAAAGGCCGGCTGTCAAAAGCCGGCCTTATTCGTAACACCATAACAGCGATAATCTGACGTGCCCCTGTCACCGGCTCCAGGCTCCGCTTTGCTCCGAGAGCCAGCCCCACACCTCGTCCATATTCGCCTAACGGCAAATGGATTGCCTGAGCAACCCTGATCATTTCAGCGTCCCCAAGCGGGCAGTAGCCCGTACATCGGGGACCTTCCCAGCCAGTTTCCCACATCCCTGATAGTCGACAATGCGGTAACACCGGTCAGCCAAGTTATGCATCGTAGATGAACCGTACAGAGCGGGGCATCTGTGAGCCGCTAGGTAATTGCCGCCTTCTTACGCTGCGCACCCCCGTTGCATCCGCCGCGCCGTGGCCCACCCTCGGCATCAAGCCTTGCCGGGCTAACTAACCGTATCGCCGGTTTATTACTCCTGTTATTGTTTTGATAGTCGAATTTAGGCTACATTGATTGGATGACAAGGAACCGCCAACCAATTGATAAAGTCAGAGCTTCTCGTGATGGTCACGAATACCATGAGGCGTGGGCTGCTAGGGAAGCAATGAAATTAGTGTTACCAACAAACGATTTTGTTGGGATGGCTGTAGAAGGACTAGAGCCAGCAGATCAGAAATCATCTTCCCATGAGGCAGCCGAAATTGCTGATCTTACCTTGTACTATGGGGCAGGTTGCTCGTTCAGAAAAGCCCGTGATGTTGTAATCTCGCAATTCAAATACTCAATAGCTTCTGAAACGTTGCCATTTCGAGCGAGTGCCGCTAAGAAAACTATTCAAAAATTTGCCGCAACTTTTTTAGATTACAAGAAAAAATTCGGTGCTCAGGCTGTAGCTAGAAAGGTCCGGTTTGAGATTATTACTAATCGGCCGATCTACACTGATCTGAGTCGGGCCATTGAGGGCATACGTTCTGGGTCGCCTTTGACAGGAAATATAAAAAAGCAGGCCGATCAGTTCATTGCTGCTAGTGGGCTTGCTGGGGCAAACCTTGTTGAGTTTGCGAATAATGTAGGTATGACCGGCTCTACCGGGGGGCTAAGAAATCAAAAGAAAGAGCTTTCAAGAATAATCACAGATTGGTCAGCTGCACCAGACGCTATGGCTAGAGCCAGACTTGGTGCAATGAAACAGTTAGTAAGGGATAAAGCTGGTTCAGAAGGCGAAGGGAACAACGTAATACGACGAACAGATGTACTTGACGCACTTGATGTTCAAACATCTGGTGACCTATTTCCGTGCCGGGAAAGCTTCCCAGAAGTTGGCCAAATAGTAGACAGGGACCAACTTAGTGAAGCGCTTAAATTAATACCAAAACTAAATAAAACACTGTTAGTCCATGCCGCCGGTGGTGTGGGTAAAACAGTGTTCATGCAAAGTCTATCTAAGAAATTAGGTGAAGATCATAAAACCATACTGTTTGATTGCTTTGGCGGTGGGTCATACCGCGCACCGGAAGATGCAAGGCACCTTCCTAAAAATGGACTTATTCACATTGCCAATACCCTGGCGCAAGAAGGGTTGTGCGACCCACTACTACCTTCCAGTGAAAATGTAGAAGAATTGTTAAGGGCTTTTAGGGCTAGATTAGCTCAAGGAGTGGAGGCTTTAAGTCGGACCAGACCGAATGCCAGAATCTTAATCTTTCTTGATGCTATTGACAATGCCGCTGAGCATGCCAGAGACCTGGGAGAAAAGGCGTTTCCGACGCTTTTAATTGAAAGCTTTCATTACGGAGGGCCTATCCCAGGTGTTCAATTAATCGGGAGTTGTCGCTCCCATAGGCGTGACATTTCAAGGAAAGACATACCCTGCGAAGAATTGGAGCTATGTCCTTTTACTGAAGAAGAAACCAAGAAATATCTGCAAGATCGCATAGATGATGTTGCCGACGATGAAATACGTGTTGCCTTATCAAGATCAGACGGCAATCCAAGAATTCTTGAGCATCTAGTTAACAGCGATCGCGGATTGCTAGACGCTTCAGAAATAGACAATAAGATTGAATTAAATGACCTAATTAAAACGCGTATAGATGAAGCGCTCCATGATGCTCGGAACCGGGGTTATAAAGAAAAAGAAATCACATCATTCCTAGCTGGGCTTTCGGTGCTGCCCCCACCCGTACCTTTAGCGGAATACGCTGATTCTCATGGCATTGAACATTCAGTAGTTGAAGGATTCTCCGCTGATCTTGCTCCTTTGCTGGAGCGAACAAAATACGGATTGATGTTTAGGGATGAGCCTACTGAGACATTCATAAAAGAAGCGTACGCTATAGATAATGGAACTCTGACCAATCTCGCAACAAATCTAATCAAGAAACAAGAAAGCTCTGTGTACGCAGCAAATTCTCTCCCATGGTTGCTTCAAATCATGGGTGATGATGAACGGTTATTTGAATTGGCTTTCGATGACAGATTTCCAGCAGAAATCACCAGCGCTGTTGGTAAACAGAGCATTCGATATTCTCGAATCAAAGCTGCTGTAAGACATGCAGTAAGACAAAAGAACTATAATCATCTAGTCCACTTCCTTGTTGAGCTATCGACTCTCTCGGCTACGGATCAGCGGGGAGCAGACTATATTCTTGAAAACCCTGATCTTGTGATTGCTACTCGCGACATAGATTCAACCAGGCGACTTTTTGACAACCGAAGGTGCTGGGCGGGTACTAGGCATGCAAGGTTAGCTATCGCTAATATCTTATCCGGTGATAGTAGTGATGCCTATAGGCATATTAGCAGTGCATTGGAATGGATTGATCATTATTTTAGGCAGGATGAAGATTATCATAGAGAGAATGCAGGACCAGCTCGATTAGATATTGCCGCTGTTCCTCTCTGTTATCTTTCTCAAAACAAAATCAAAGAAGCGGTCCGATTTACCTATCATTGGAAAGACTGGTACGCCTATGAAATGTCAGAGAACCTTTTTAGCCTACTTCAACAAGCACAGGATGAAGGCGTATTAGGTAATTCTGCGTTTACTACTTTCTTAAGCCAGTTGGGGAAAAGGCCGGGAATTTTGGCCGGTGCATTGTCGTTTACTGAATTAAAAGACGAAATTCGGCAAGAATTACTTGAAAAACTTGTCAAGTCTTTCAAAAAGCAGGACATAGAACTTAGGACAGATAGATATAGGGAAGCCTCCTATTTTCAAGACGGCTTGTTAAAAGCAACGTCTTTCGCGGTTAATCTCAAAAGATATGATCTCGCTAAAAAGGTTTCTAACTCTTGGCAACCAGAAATCCCCCGAATCTGGTCATATAGCGATAGGCACTCAAATTATGGTGCATTTCCATATATCGCTTATAAGATATTAAGCGCCATAGCCAATAAAAAAACATTTTCCCCTAAGCTCATTCTTCCGGCTGAATTGGTCGGTTACGCGTCCCGTATAAGAAATAATATCAGCATGGCCGACTTTCGACAGGCATTGAATCGAAAGGTAAGCGAGCAGTATGAATTTGAAAAGGGGATTGAAGACGATAAAAGACAGCTCAATTATGAAGGAAAGAGAGAAATTGAAAGTTTCATTAGTGAGAAGCTCGAAACACTCGTTGAAATCTCTTCTCTTCTTTTTGAAGCCTTGTCCCCCGATAAGCAACATGCTAATTCAGCTTTCAAGAAGCTTGTATCCAAATGGAACAAAACGCGAGATAGGCTAAATCCGAATGGGTATCAAGGTGACAATAAAATGTTCTATCACCAGCTTATTAAGGATGCTCTACTGTTCTGCTTTTGGACAAGAAATGACTTGCAACTATCTTCGGTAAGAAAATATCTATCGGAGCTATCCAATACCGACTACATTTCCTCGTCCTACTTCATAAAAGTAACTTCAATTCTGAATCTTAGAAAAAGGCTTTTCCCATGCTCCGACGAGATTGCAAATGTCGCGAAGAATTCGATAGAAAGAGAAGACGAAGTATTGCATCGAGCATCATTATTCGCCGATCTTTCAAGAGCAATCCTCCCATATAACCGAGAAGAGGCTGCTATCTATTTCCAGATAGGCCTGGAGCAGATGGATACGATTGGTTCCGGGGATCACCAATTCACAAGTGAATTGCTTCAATTTGCGAGCAAAGTTAAGGGCGGTGAAATTAGTGACGAAGATGTACATACGCTCAGTAATATTTGCGAACTCAATATGAGTTACGAGGAAGAAAAGTTTCCCTGGGCCACATTCGCCTATGGGTTTTCTAATATTTCAGGGCTAAGGGGATTGGCCAAAATATCTCGCTGGGATGACCGCCAGAAAATATCATTAGATTACACGCTATTACCTTATCTGACCGCCTTAATTGAGCATGACAAGATATCCCCCACACTTGCGTTATCACTATTGCAACTCTCCTCTCCCGCAGAGCTCTATGTCTGCGGTACAGAGCAGTTAGCAGAGGTTGTTGAACGAAAAAATACTGCTGAGATACAACCCCTAACAAAAGTTCTGTTGAGGCAATTTGAAAGAAACCACCCTGGTATCTATATGACCTCAACCATCAAGAAACTAAGAGAGTTTTATGGAAGAGCATTTGGTGAAGATGCTGAAGAATACAAGCGCCTCGGAAAGATGGTTAAGCAGTACGAAAATGTGCGGGATGAAAGTAATGCAAACTCAAATTTTAGACCGCGAGAAAGGCGATATAACAGGAAGAACGAAGCCGAAGAAAAGAAAAAAGTACAAGTGGCTCTAAATCAAATTATTAGAAAATCAGACCCTACAAATTGGGATTCCCTTTCTCTCGCAATGGATGAGTTGGATGAAATAGGGTACGTATATGATTACAAGAAAGGGTTTTTTAATAGGCTCAGGAAAAAAGTATCGCCACAGAAACGGACAGCCTACATTAAGCATATTGCGAAACTCGAAAATATAGGTCTCTACACAAAGCTTGATGAGTTGCAGGCATGCAAAGAAGCGTGGTCCAAAAATTCGCAAGCAGTAAAGCGAGCGCTCAAAGAAATCGCTATTCCCATAATTCAAATTCATTTTGATGAATTTATCAGCCATGACTACTTTTCGAATTCTCAGCTGCAAGAATTATCCCAGATAACAGGCACCTCTGGTTCGACTTTAATCTTGGAATTTATCTCAATTTATGCTGATCCAGGAATCCATATTCCTGCTTCTATATGGATGGCGCTCGCATCATATATCTGCCCCTCCGTATCTAATGGAGAGGGGCAGACAGCTCTTAGCCGATTGTTAAACAGCAATGCAGCAACACTATCATCAACCGTAGTAGATGGGCCGTGGACAACTGATTGCTACCCTGATGGTTCAGAAGAGGATATTGCAGCTGAATTGGTCTGGAGGATGCTTGGCGCTCCATTTGCGGCGAACCGATGGCGTGCTGCGCATAGTATGCGGTGCTTAGCGCAATTCGGTTATTGGCAGGTCATTGAGAAAATTATTAGTAAATATGATCTTGAATCAGTGAATTCATTTCAGGCTCCAGAGCTTAAATTTTATTTTCTCCATGCGAGACTTTGGCTGCTAATAGGGGTAGCTAGAGTTGCTATAGATCACCCGGGTGAAATAGCAAAATTCAAAACAAAACTTTTGGAAATTGCTCTAAATGATGATTTTCCTCACGTATTGATGCGCCATTTTGCTTCTCAGGCACTACTTACCTGTCATAGCAAAGGTGTATTGAAGTTAGGGAAAATATGTCTCGATAATCTGAAAGGGGTGAATAAGTCCCAATATCTCATTAACACTACAAAAGGTTATGGCGGCGACTCCTTCTATCACTCTAGGCCAAAATCTATTCCAGCGGTAGAACCAGACTTTTCCTTAGAGTACGACTTTCACAAACGTGATGTGCATCACCTAGCTAGAGTATTCGATATATCAGGCTGGATCGTAAAGAACGGAATAACCACCTGGGTGAGGAAGTTTGACACAGAGATCAAGGGCATGTATGACGACGATGGCCGCGAAAGTCCTGGAAATAGAATGTCTACTGGTGTCTCCGATAAATTCCACTCATACGGAGAGCAGCTAGGTTGGCATGGATTATATCTTTCCGCCGGACAAATTCTCTCCAAATACCCGACTACTAAGAGACAGTACGACTCAGACGACAACGACCCTTGGGAGGATTGGCTTTCAGATGAGGTTCTAACCAGAGACGATGGGTTGTGGTTATCTGATGGGCTGGATAAACCACCGCTAGATACGCAAATCAATCTCTTAAAACAAGGCAAAAAGTCTTTAGAAATAACTGGAGACAGAAATAGGCTTCTGAGTCTACTTGGAATTGGAAAAAAAATCGGCTCTGATATCACAATTAAAGGAGAGTGGACCTCTAATGACAATATAAAAGTTATGGTAAGTTCTGCACTAGCTGAACCCAGCAAATCAAGAACGCTTGCTCAGCACCTATCTAAGGAAGATCCGTTTCAGGCATGGCTACCAGCATCCGATGGCTACGATGATGAAGGCGGCGACCTAAGCATCACAGACAAACCGGGATTCATACCATGGACAGTGTGGCCTTCAGGTACACCCAGATTGGATAGAACTGACCCACTGGGTGCAGATTGTGTGGCTCAGCGCTTAAAGCTCACACGTATGATCAACAAAACTGAATCTCTAAGTCCAAAAGATCCATTCGAAAAGATCTGGGTTAATCACTTGGGGAAACAGGTACTAGACTCCCAGGCATGGCGTAAAAATAGCAAGCGTGACGAAGATTCAGAGAACGGCAGCCGATTGATTTGCAAAACCAATTTCTTAAAAAAACTTTTAAGAAATACCGGAAAGGAACTCGTCATATTGTTAGTGTTACGACGCTATGAAGGAGGTTACGGATCGCGTGAAAGTCAGTATTGGCACACAATGGCCGCAGTGAGAATCAGTCAGAATCTGGAATATCAATTTTATCCAGGTATCGTTGATAAGCTGCATAAATCGAGGTTCTAGTAAAATTGGGTATAACCGATCCTTAAGCTCAGTAAGTATCTCCCCATATTAGGTTATTTTTAACCATTCCCCCGTATAGTTGTAACAACGAAAATAGGAAACAATGAGCGGCGACAACGACTATAAACCCGAGGAATCCATCAGGGAACGCGCTTTAAGCAGAAAGCGTGAGGATTTTGTTGATCTTCAAAATGAATTGGCTGGCCGCGAGACAGGAAAAATACCGCGATTTTTAAGCCGGGAAGAAAGGGATCGTCGTTCTGGTAGGAAATCTTCAACTCAATCTCAAATGTCGGCCTTGGCTATCCTCTTTATGCAGCACGCATTACCACTGCCAAAGTGGGGGGCGTAATGCCCCCGGCAAGCATGAAGGGCTAATAAGCTTTGAGACGTTCCAGGTAAACCAGAAACGTATGCAGGAGGGCACGCGGGTTTATACCTGCAAGGATGTGAGTGACGATTTCCCGCTTCGGGGCCTTGTATGCTGCGAGGGCTGCAACAAGCCAATGACCGCCTGTTGGTCAAAAGGCAGCAAGAAGCTCTACGGTTATTACTATTGCCAGAGAAAAGGCTGTGAGGTGCGGGGCAAATCTTTTGCCAAGGATAAGGTTGAGGCAGACTTTGAAGCCTTGCTGAACGGGATCAGGCCTCATAAAGACCATGCTGGACATGGGGGCACGATTTTTAAGGAGTGGTGGGAGGATCGGCGTGGCATGGTCAATGTGCAGATCAAAAGCCTGGTGGAGCAAATTTCCGAATTGGAAAAAAAGATCGGACAGCTCCTGGACCGGATCGTAGATACTTCCAATCCTTCCATCGTCTCTGCCTATTAGAAACGATTGAACGAGTTTGAAGACGCCAAACAGGTGTTGCAGGAATAAATCTCAAATTGCGGAAGGAAGTTTCCGGACTTTGATGAACCACTCTCGAATTTACGCAGAGCCCCGGAAACTGTGGCTTTCAGAGCAGCTGAAAGACCGCAGAACGGCCATGAAACTCTGTTTTTTCGCTCCCCCAGTATGTACCCAAAATCAGGGTTATCGAACCGCCGGAATAGACCTTTCATTCAGGGTTTTGCAGGTGATTGAAGGGGGGGGTAAAAAAGAAATGGTGCCCAGAGGCGGAATCGAACCACCGACACGAGGATTTTCAATCCTCTGCTCTACCGACTGAGCTATCTGGGCATATCGTTGTTGCAACTTCGTCGTGCGTCCTGCGTGAAGGCAAAGCGTTGCTTTGCACCTCTGCTCATTCCAGCCAACGATCATAGATCGTTGTCGTTCCAGCTGCGCTCGAAGCGATGCTTCGAAAACGCTTGCTTACACCCAACTGAGCTATCTGGGCATATCTGGCTAATGTCGACTTTTCGACAAGGCGCGTATTAAACCCGCTGCGGGGGATTGAGTCAAGAGCGAAAACTCACTCTTGTGGCACAAATCCTTCTGCTTTGTCGTGATCTTCGTTGGCAAAGAACTTTTCCATCTCTGCTTGCAAGTAGCGGCGGTGCTCTGCATCCATCATGCTTAGCTGTTTTTCATTGATGAGCATGGTCTGTTGCTGTTGCCATTCCTGCCAGGCTTTTTGCGAGACATTGTCGAAGATGTCTTTGCCCTTGGCGCCTGGATAGGGCGGTGTGGCTAAGCCTGGAAGCTCTTCTTGGTATTTTCGGCAAAAAACGGTGCGAGACATGGTGTTTCCTTGTGATGTTGGCGCGCTAGCGTCTAACTTAGCGTTGCTTGTAGCTTCAACAACAGGGCTTTCACGGGGGCAGCGAGGCCAACGTTTTTAGCGCTGTGTTGCTGGTCTGGGGCTAAAGGGTACCAGAGCCTAGCCGAAGGCTCCATGACGGCATTTTCGAGCGTAGTGAGTCGCACAAGCACAGGCGTGATGTCTAAGTGGTAATGACTAAAGGTGTGTTTGAATGCTGGCCACGCTTCGATCTTAGCGCCTTTATGCAGCTGTGCCGAATGTGCCTGCAGTGTCTCTAGGCTGTCGAATTCCTTGAAACTCCATAAGCCGCCCCAGATGCCGCTGGCTGGGCGCTGTTCTAACAATATCTCGTTGTCTTGGTTCAAACACATGAGCATGAACGTGCTGCGCCTAGGCAGAGTCTTTTTAGGCTTGCGGTGGGGCAACTCTGTGACACGGTCTTGTTTAAACGCCTTGCAGCCGCGCTTGAGGGGGCACATGACGCAGGCGGGTTTGCCGCGTGTACACAGCGTTGCGCCAATATCCATCATCGCCTGTGTATAGGCCGCGAACTCGCTCTTTGGTGTGGAGGCTTCGGCAAGCGGCCATAGTAGTTTTTGCGTGGCCGGCGCATCAGGCCAGCCTTCTATAGCGTGATAGCGGCAAAGCACGCGTTTAACATTGCCATCTAAGATTGGCGCACGAATATTGCTGCCAAGGGCAAGAATGGCGCCAGCGGTTGAGCGGCCGATTCCGGGCAGCTCGACTAAACCTTCAACACTAATAGGGAATTGGTCAGCCATGTCTTGGTGAACAATTTGTGCGCAGCGATGCAGGTTTCTTGCGCGGGCGTAATATCCAAGGCCAGTCCACAGATGCAGAACGTCATCGATGGGGGCGTGTGCTAGTGCCGCTATGTCAGGGTAGCGCTGCATAAAGTTCTCAAAGTAGGGGATGACGGTCGAGACCTGGGTTTGTTGCAGCATGATCTCGGACACCCAGACTCGATAGGGTGTCCGGTCTTGTTGCCAGGGTAGATGGTGACGGCCGCTATGTGCGTGCCAGTCTAAGACCCGCTTTGCGAAGCTCGATGAAGGCATAAAGCTTAGCGGCGGAAGCGGTCGAGCAAGCTTCTAGCGGCGTCTTGTAGCTCTTCTGGCACTCGCTCGGTAATCGCCTCTTGGGCGCGCCTTTGCACGGCATTGCGAGAGATATCTACAAATAACTCTCTTACCCGCCCAAAATCGGGGCCGCAGTATTCGCTGAAATCCGCAGTGAACTGCGCGTCACAGATTACGGGCCAGCCGACGCCTTGATACAACTCACCAACGGGGATGGTTTGGGGAGCCGGTTCGCCAAAGACGGTGAGGGTGGCGTTGTAGTTAAAGCTCTCCTGGGTAAGGTCGATGCCGCCGGTGGCTGCAATCTCAAAATTGTCCATGGTGACTTTCAGTTCTTGGTTCTCGGCGAGCCCTTGATCGAGTATCAAGTGGCCAGCGAAGTTGCTGAACTGCACGGTATCCGGCCATTGTTGAGCGAGATCACCGGTGCCGGCAGGGCTGAGCACAGAGATTGCTGAGAATAGCTGCTTCACTATGCCGATATCGATCGTGTTGTCATTTAGGCTAAAACTAGTGGTACCGCTTACGCTATTAAGAAGCTGATTGACGGTGCGGCCGCGCAATGTATGGACCGATTCAACGCTTAAACGCCCTTGTGCAAACTCAGTCAAAGGCAGCGCTTGGGCCAAGCCGACGACATTGACGTTCTGGATCGAACTCATCGAGGTAAGATTCGCTGGGTTCGGGCGAGTGTCATAGCTAACGGTGGTAGTCAGCTGGCCGTCGTAGAAGGCCACGGGGCGTAGGTCGAAGTTAAGCACGCCATCTTGTACGCGTAGCTGGGCGTCAATAGCGCCAAACTGTAAGCCGCTAGCCGCCAGTGATTCGATAGTATGGGAGGCCTGAACGTTCATGCTTTGCAATAATTCGATAGGCAATTCTGTGTCTTGAGCCGGCACCGCAGGAGTGGCGGCTGTCTCAGCGTCTTGCTCTATCGTCGATGTGGTGTAGCGATTGAGATCTAGGGCATTGGCGCTGAGGTTATAGCGCAGGTTGGCGAGACCAAAGCTATTTGCGGCTCGGTACTCGGCATCGAGTTGAATACGCATATCGTCGAGATTGAGGGTCACTGCCGGTACGTTGATTTGCTCAGCATTGCCGTTGAATTCCAGCGCGAGGTTAAATTGATCCTCTTGCTCGTTATACTCGCCAAGTGCTGAACTGGGCTGTGCCTCGCGAACATACAAGTCAAGAAAATCGCTAAGAATAAAGGTGTTGCTGTTTAAATTGCCGCTGAACGCCATCGCGTTGTTCATGTCGGTAATGGCGAGATTGCCGCTTAGTTGCAATGGGTTTAGTTTGATCTGCAAGTCATCGAGGCGAGCATCGCCACGAGCAAGGTCAACTGTCGCCGTGCTGGCGATGCTGATAGTGGCGTTTTGTTGGGCAATATTATCGGTCACCTCAAAGCCAAGCTCGAATGAAAAGGGGCGATTCTCCACATTGGTATTGCGGCTAGTGAAGTTGAGCTTGTCGAAATTAGTGTTGATCCCCATTTGCGCGTCTTGGATCGCAAGGCTCGCGTTGCGAACGGTGATTTGCTCCACTATTGCGGAGATGGGGGTATCGCTAGCACCGGCAGTGCTTGGAGTGGGCTCAGTGCTCTGGGCGCCTTGTAGTGGCCAATTGCCGTTGCCGTCGGCATCGACAATCCAGTTGATGTGTAAGTCTTGCGCGATGAACTCCTGCATTTGCAGTTGGCCATCTAGCAGCGCGCGGGGTTCCACCTTGATGGCGATTTGGCCTAAAGAGGCCAATTCGGCTGGGGATTGCGGATTCGTAAGGCGCAGATCTTCGATGCTAAGCCCAAACACAGGGTTAAAGGCCCAGTTAATATCGCCGGCGATATTAAGATTGATGCCAGTTTGTTCAGCAAACACGCTCTGAATCGCAGGCTTATAGCGATTAGGGTCGATTAAGTAGAAGGCCAATGCCAACGCTAACACGGCCATAAGAGCGAGGCTTATAACGCAAAGTAATAGGATCTTGATCAGTTTCATCATTGTCTTCTAAGTTTAAGCGAATATTTGGCCTATCAGTGTACCGCAAAGCGTGCGTTTGGCACATCGCTAGTGGGGGCTAAATGCAAGGGAAATCACAGAATTAGTCCGGCTTTTGTAGGGCTTATTGTGATGATCTTTGCTTTCAAAGCTTTTGCTGTGCCCGTATAATGCGCAGCACCTGAATAAGGCGCGTATCGCCTTTGTGACAGGCCACTGCGGGGATAATTAATGTCATTACGTGAAGCAACAGTAGAGCGAAACACCAAAGAAACTCAGATTAAAGTATCAGTGAATCTCGACGGAAGCGGCGAGTTGCACACAGATACGGGCCTGCCTTTTCTTGATCATATGTTAGACCAAGTCGCGCGACATGGCCTGATCGACATCAGCGTTAAGGCTGTGGGCGATCTGCATATTGATGCTCACCATACCGTTGAGGACCTTGGTATTACCTTGGGTCAAGCGTTCAATAAAGCGTTGGATCGTAAGGGTATTCGTCGTTATGGGCACGCCTATGTGCCATTGGATGAGGCGTTGTCACGTGTAGTGATCGACTTCTCTGGCCGCCCTGGTCTTGAATACCATATCCCGTTCACACGTGGCTCCGTAGGCGGTTTTGACGTGGACCTGTTCCATGAATTTTTCCAAGGCTTTGTGAATCATGCGCTAGTGACTTTGCACATCGATACCTTGCGTGGCCATAACGCTCACCATCAAATCGAAACAGTGTTCAAAGCATTTGGGCGCGCACTGCGGATGGCGATTGAGATCGATCCGCGTAGTAGCAATGTCATTCCATCAACGAAGGGAGCTTTGTAAGCTGCCCTTCGTTCGATTTTCTCGGATTTAAAATATGAATAAAGTTGCCGTCATAGACTATGGGATGGGCAATCTGCATTCCGTGGCGAAAGCCTTAGAGCACGTTGGCAAAAACACGAAAGTGATTGTGACCAGTGATGCGAAAACAATCCTTAGCGCTGACCGTGTGATATTTCCAGGTGTGGGCGCCATTCGTGACTGTATGGCGGAGATCCGCAGGTTGGGTGTCGACGAGATCGTGCAAGAGGCAATGCAGAATAAACCATTGCTCGCGATATGCGTTGGTATGCAGGCCTTGATGGAACGCAGTGAAGAGAACAACGGTGTTGATTGTTTAGGGCTTGCAAAGGGGCAAGTGAAACTTTTTGCTAATGAGTTCTCCGGTGCTAAACCGTTGCTGCGTGAACTAGACGGTGAGCTATTGAAAGTGCCGCACATGGGCTGGAACATCGTTGAGCAATGTGATCAACACCCTCTATGGGCTGGTATCGAAAATAATACGCGCTTTTATTTTGTGCACAGTTACTACATTACTTTGGGGGCTGAAGAAAAAGCCTCTGGCGTTTCGCATTACGGTGTCGATTTTACGGCGGCATTTAGTAAAGGCAATGTCTTTGCCGTGCAGTTCCATCCCGAAAAAAGTCAGCATGGCGGCCTGCAGCTGTTAAGCAATTTTTTAAGTTGGGATGGAGCCAATTAATTTTTAGAATTCTGAGCAAAGGTGTTTGTGCATGTTGGTAATCCCTGCAATTGATTTGAAAGACGGTGAATGTGTTCGGCTTAAGCAAGGGCGCATGGAAGACTCTACTGTGTTTTCTGACGACCCTGTAAAAACAGCAGGCCATTGGCTAGCGCAGGGTGCGCGACGATTGCATTTGGTCGATTTAAATGGCGCTTTTGCCGGCACGCCTGTCAACGGTGAAGTGGTGCAAGCAATTGCAAAAGCCTACCCGCAATTGCCGTTGCAGATCGGTGGTGGAATTCGCGATATCGAGACGATTGCGCGTTATTTAGATGCAGGTGTGAGCTATGTGATCATCGGTACGCAAGCGGTTAAAGACCCTGCTTTTGTCGCGCAGGCGTGTAAAGAATTTCCAGGCAAAATTATAGTGGGCCTGGATGCCAGCAATGGCATGGTGGCTACAGACGGTTGGGCAAAGATCACGGATGTTCACGTAATAGACCTTGCCAAACAATTTGCCGACGATGGGGTCGAAGCCATTATTTATACTGATATCGCCCGCGATGGCATGATGCAGGGCGTCAATGTGCAAGCCACTGTTGAGCTAGCACAAGCTACGCGTATTCCTGTGATAGCCTCTGGCGGTGTTAGCCGTATAGAAGACATTCATGCGCTGCAAGCAGTTGCTAAGACACCTACGGGTGGCGGAATCATGGGTGCAATTACCGGGCGTGCAATCTACGAAGACGCTTTGAACCTGGCAGATGCACAACGTTATTGTGACGAGGTTGGAAACTAAAATGGCATTGGCAAAACGCATCATTCCTTGTTTGGATTGCGATAAAGGCCGCGTCGTCAAGGGCGTAAAATTTCTCGATATTCGCGATGCTGGCGACCCCGTAGAGATTGCCAAACGCTATAGTGATGCAGGTGCAGATGAGATCACTTTTCTCGATATCACTGCCAGTCACGAGGGGCGTGAAACAACGGTGCACACCGTTGAGTCAATTGCCGGGCAGGTGTTTATACCACTAACGGTGGGCGGCGGTATCCGTACGCTCGAAGACATACGCACGATGCTCAACGCAGGAGCGGACAAAGTGGCGATTAATACCGCCGCGGTGTTTAACCCAGAGCTAGTGCGAGAGGCGTCTGCGCGCTTCGGCTCGCAATGTATCGTGGTGGCAATGGACGCCAAAAAAGTCAGCGCAGAAGGCGAAGAAAATCGCTGGGAAATATTCACTCATGGTGGGCGTAAGCCGACTGGGATCGATGCCATTGAGTGGGCGCAGCGCATGGTGGAATATGGTGCTGGCGAAATTTTGCTAACGAGCATGGATAAAGACGGCACAAAAAGCGGTTTCGATTTGGCGCTCAATCGTGCTATCAGCAATGCAGTCTCGGTACCCATCATTGCCTCTGGCGGTGTAGGGAATTTACAGGATTTAGTGGACGGCGTGTTAGAGGGGCATGCTGATGCAGTTCTGGCAGCGAGCATTTTTCACTTCGGCGAATACACCATCGAAGAGGCCAAGCAATATATGGCCGAGAAAGGCGTTACAATGCGCTTGTGATGGCTGCTGCTTTTTGTAGCTCGATCATCTTAGACGCAAAGACTAAATCAATTCCTTCTTGTTCTAACAAAGGCAGCGCGACCTCTAAATAGTCGAGAGTCGCTTGATAGGGGTGGCCAATGCCTACTGCCACTCCTTTTCCCTTTGCCCTTACTAGCAGCTTTTTAAACTCTCTATCGATGTCATCGTGGGTCTGCACATTGTCTAGAAAGATATTTCTGGTGATGGTTGGGATGGCGTGCTCCATGGCGATGCGACCAGCGACACTTTTCGCGGTGGTATAGCTATCGACGAAATACAAGTTCTTCTCTTTGAGTGTTTCCATCACCCAGTTCATGGGCGTTTCTAATTCTGTTAGGGCGCTGCCCATGTGATTGTTTACGCCCTGCAAATGAGGAATGGCATCGATAGAGGCTGACAATGTTTGGGTGAACTGTTCTTTTGTAAGCTCATTGGTCAGTGCGCCTGGGCCAAGGGCCATATTGGCCTGATTGCTCATGGGTGCGTGTAGCATAATTTCTTTGCCGTTCTGATAAGCAAGCTCGGCGAGTTCTTTGCCGTGGGGCGTATGCGGCAATACAGCGAAAGTCACATCGCCTGGTAAGGCGATGGCGCGTGCCCCAAATATTTCGTTGTAGCCGATATCGTCGATTATCAGGGTGATCGTCGGTCTTGCTAATACAATAGCGGAGGGGGTGTCAGGTGCTGGCCCAATGATCGTTTGTGATGAAGCATCTGATTCAGGCGTTGGTGTGGGCGCTTGCTCACTCTCTGTACTAGACGGATTAGGTTCTAGAGGGGCAGGGCTCACTCTTTCTATTGGAAGCGGTGTTGATTCAAAGGCCGGACGTTCAGGCTCGCTATCCTCTGCCGGAGTGCGGCTAGGCGCGCCAAGCCATAGTACCAATGGCATGCCAAGCAAGCCGATTAGCACCATGCTTAAGGGGCGAGGGTTTTTGGCGATCGCCTCGACGAAAGGGTCTTTGTATTTAGGCTCGGCCTCGGTTGGCGCTGGCTCCGTTTCATCTGGCTTCACTGGTTCGTTCACTCTCTAGCGATTACTGCGGCCGCGCATCAGTGAGGCGAGTACTTACTTCGCCTTGTCGCTTGCGTGCCGATTCAAGGATGTTTAGGCCGCGCAATAATGTTAGCGCTTCTTGCAGTTGGTAATCATTGACTACCACTTGTTCCGCAGTCACCCGTGGCTCTCTCACAATATCGTCTAGATCATTGCCATTACGTAAATGCCCTTCAAGATCGGCTTCGGTATAGCCAGTTCGGCCAGTGGCGCGGGTCACTAAAGCTTCTTCTACTTCGATATCAGGCTGAATGCCTTGTGCCTGTATTGAGCGCCCTTCAGGGGTGAAATACAAAGAGGTGGTCAGTTTGATGGCGCGGTTCTCGGCTATTGGCATGACACTTTGCACGGATCCTTTGCCAAAACTGCGTGTGCCCATAATCACCGCTCGGCCATGATCCTGCAAGGAGCCAGCAACGATCTCAGCGGCTGAGGCCGAACCTGAGTTAATGAGGACTACCATTGGGACGCCACGACTTGGGTCCTCGGCGTCGGCAAAAAACTCCATTTCGGTTTCATTATTGCGCCCTTGGGTGTAGACGATTTTGCCGGAGGTGACAAAGGCATCGACGACTTTCACCGAGGCCTGCAGGATGCCCCCTGGATTGTTGCGTAGGTCTAGCACCAAGCCTTTTAACTCTGGGTTTGCTTCGTGAATTTCGGCTAAGGCTTTTTCGACTTCATCGCCGGTGTTGACCTTGAACTGGGAGATGCGCAAATACTCATACCCTGGTTCTAGCTGACGGTGTCTCACGCTAGCCACCGCGATAACGTCGCGGGTCAGCGTAAAGTTCATCGGCTCGGGTACGCCATCACGCATGATGCCGATCTCGATTGTTGTGCCGATCTCACCGCGCATCATATTGATGGCATCGTTGATTAACATGTCTCGTAGAGGCTTGCCATCAATCTCGATAATTAAGTCGCCCGGTAAAATGCCCGCACGTTGGGCAGGGGAGTCGTCAATGGGAGTGATGATTTTGATGTAACCGTCTTGCTCGCCGATCTCGATGCCTAGGCCGCCAAACTCGCCTTGTGTCGTTTCTTGCAGGGAGTCATATTCTTCGTTGGCGAGGTAGGCAGAGTGAGGGTCTAAGCCCGAAAGCATGCCTTTAATGGCATATTCCAATAGAGTCTTGTCGTCGATGTCTCGAACATAGGAGTTGCGGATATTATCCAATGCTTCAGCAAAGATGCGCACCTCTTCGAATGGAAGAGGTAAGCTCTCTTGCGTTTCAGGCGTTTCAGGCGTTTGAGCGAAACCTGTCGTGCTAATCGCGCCCGAGAGCAAGCCGGCCATGACGGCGTGCCTGCAGGCTTTGCGCAAAATTCTGTTCATGCTTTACCTCCGAACCTATAGCGGTGACATCTATTCGAACATGTCAATGCACCGAGCATAGCACGCAAATAAGCCGCTTCCCCAGTGGCGAGGGGATTTTATTACTAAGTCTCGCACCACTGTGCAGGGTCTAGTGCTTGCCCATTATGACGTATCTCAAAATAAAGACCGGGTTGACCGGTTCCGCCGTTCGCGCCCGCTGTAGCAAGTGCTTCACCGCGGTTTACCCAGTCGCCTTTACGTTTTACTAGATCTTGATTCTGCGCATACAAGCTCAAATAGCCTTCTCCATGATCAACAACGACCAAGAGCCCGGAGCCGCGCAGCCAATCGGCAAACACAACGCGGCCTGGGTGCACGGCACGCACCGCCGAGCCTTGTTCTGCGCCTAATACAATCCCTTGCCGGTGCAGGTTGCCATCACTGTAAGCGGCGCCAAAGCGATTGAGGGCGGTGCCGGCAACGGGCCACGGGAGGCGGCCTTTAGCTTGAGCGAAAGGCGTAATCTGGTCGGGAGGGGGAATGTTAGCGATCGCTTCTTGGATCTGCTCGATCAGTGTTTCCAGGTGCGCTCGATCTTCACTTAACTGGGCTAGTTCGCCGCTGCGCGCATCGATGTCTTCTTGTAGTGCGCTCAATAGCGCTTCACGGTTCGCATTCTCTTGGCCCAAACTCAGACGTTGAGTTTCTAAGTTCTGTTGACGCGTGGCAAGTGTTTGCTCGGTCTCAGCAAGCGCGCTTGCAGTGCTGGCCAGTTCGCTCAGCGTTGCCCTGAAGGACTCGACTTGCGCGACGCGCTGACGATTAAAGTCGCCGAAATAACGCAACATTCGTGCGCTCTGGCTTGGATCTTCTTGGTTTAGCAAAAGCTTCAAATAGGACTCTTGGCCGCTAACGTAGGAAGCTCGAATCGCTTGGCTGATAATGGCTTGCTGGGCCTGCTTTTCGGCTTCCAGGTCGCTACTGCGCATTTGCAAGGATTGTTGTTGCGCTTGCAGTGACGCAATCTCGCTTTGGTTATTAACGATATCGTCATTGATGCGCGCAATGGCCTGGGTGCTGTTACGTAACTCTTTCTCGAGAGTGCTGCGATTATTACTTGCTGCGTTCAGCCAATTTTCGATGCTAGCGATCGCGGCGTTGATCTGTTCTAACTGTTCTTCGGGCGCAGCCTCCTGTGCGCCGTGGAGTAAGTGAGTGCTCCACAGCGCATAGCAAAAAACAACAAGAGTTAGAGGCCGTTTCAACGCGTAAACCCTATCGTTAATGAGACTTCTCGAGTAGCGATGTGCCGGTCATTTCGTCAGGAATCGCCATGCCCATCAGCGTCAGCATAGTAGGGGCGATATCGCATAGACTGCCGGGGTTTTTAAATAGCCATGGTGCGTTACCGACATACACTAATGGCACAGGGCCGTTAGTGTGCGAGGTGAGGGCTTGGCCAGAACTAGGGTCAACCATTTGCTCGACATTGCCGTGGTCTGCCGTTATTAGACATTGGCCGTCCGTCTCCAAAATGGCTTCTTCAATGCGCGTTAAGCAAGCATCTAGTGTCTCGACTGCTTTCACTGCCGCGTCAAAACTGCCAGTGTGCCCAACCATGTCGCCATTGGCGTAGTTGCAGACGATAGCGTCATAGGTGCCTGAGCGAATCGCTGCCACAAGCTTTTCGGTAACTTCTATGGCGCTCATCTCTGGCTTTAAGTCATAAGTGGCCACTTGCGGAGAGGGAATTAACTCGCGCGTCTCGCCCTCAAACGGTTCTTCGCGACCGCCACTAAAAAAGAATGTCACGTGGGCGTATTTTTCTGTCTCGGCAATGCGTAGCTGAGTTTTATGCTCGTTTGCGAGATACTCGCCTAACACATTGTTCATGGTCTGTGGCGGGTAAGCGCACGTCACGTCGATATCTGCAGCGTATTCAGTCAAGGTGACAAAGTCGGCTAGATCGCGTTTATAGGCGCGCTCGAAGCCATCGAACTTGCTGTCATTAATGGCGCGGGTGAGCTGGCGCGCCCGATCAGAGCGGAAGTTCATATAGATCAAGGTGTCACCGTCTTCAATGTGGACGGGCGCTTCGCCTTGCGGCGCGATTACTGTTGCTTGCACGAATTCGTCATTCTCGTCACGGGCGTAGGCTGCTTCGAGCCCTTGCTCAACAGTTTCGTACCGGTGCTCTGCCTTACCACCCATAATCAGGTCGTATGCGCTTTGAACTCGATCCCAACGGTTGTCTCTATCCATTGCGTAGTAACGGCCGATGATTGAGACCACGCGGCCGCAACCTGTGTCGCGTAGGCGCGATTCAGCCTCTTGCAGTGAGGCCAGAGCGCTACGCGGTGGTGTGTCGCGTCCATCGAGGAATGCGTGCAGATAGATCCGTTCTGCACCACGTTCGCTCGCCAATTCAATCATTTCGAAAATCTGCTCTTCATGGCTGTGAATGCCGCCAGGGGACAGTAGGCCCATAATATGCACGGCGCCATCCACTAATATTGCCTTGTCCACGGCGTCTACCAAAGGCTCGTTGAGGTGGAAGCTGCCATCTTCAATCGCCTTGTCGATGCGGGTGAGGTTCTGATAAACCACCCGACCTGCGCCAAGGTTCATATGCCCGACTTCAGAGTTGCCCATTTGCCCTTTCGGAAGGCCCACTTCAGTGCCAGAGGTTTTAATTAGCGTGTGCGGGCTTTGTGCCCAGAGACGATCCCAGGTAGGAGTATTAGCGGCACTGATCGCATTGAATTCAGTCTCTTCGCGGTAACCCCAGCCGTCTAGAATTAACAAAAGTGTGGTTTTTTTGTTGGCAGTTGCGGTGCTCATATGCAGTAGGAAGTCCGAAATTGTAAGTTCAAGAAAGTGAAGTAGCGATATTATCGCGGAAACATCGCTTCATAGCGAGGCTGACAATGGGCATTGAGCGTTCTAATAGGCGCGATAGGCGTGTATACTGCTCCCCTTTTTTGCTAGTCGCTCCGCGTGTCGGAGTGTGCATTTATCACTGAACCGTAGCACTGTTGCTCGGTGGAGAAACGCCCCAATCATGGCGCAATTAATTGAATTTGTTGGAAATCATTGGCTCCTTTCTACTTTATGGGTGGGGCTGGTCGTCGCATTAGTGTTGCATCGATCTAAGTCTTCTGGTGAGTCTGTGAGCTGCCAGCAAGCGGTAATGAAGATAAATCGTGAAGATGCTGTTGTTCTCGATATCCGCGAGAAAAAGGAGTATGACGCAGGGCATATCGTTGATTCGATTCATATTCCACTTAGCAAGCTCAGCGCCAGGGTGTCAGAGCTTGAAAAGCACAAGTCAAAGCCAATCATCGTGGCCTGCCGACTTGGTCAGCATTCAGCCGATGCCGTGAAAATCTTGAAAAGCGCAGATTTCGCCCAAATATTGCGCTTGAGTGGCGGCATAACAGAGTGGCGTGCAGACAATTTGCCACTTGTGCAGAAGTAGCAAAATCCGTTAGAAAAATGCTATACAAGATCTTTTAACAATAACCGACGAGTGTTGCAGGAACCAGACATGGCAGAGAATCAAGACGATCAAAACAAGACTAATGACACGACAGCGCCAGCGGGAGCGGCTAACGGACAAGACGCGCAAGCCAAAGGTCCAGCGTTTGCGTTGCAAAGAATCTACGTAAAAGATTCTTCATTCGAGTCACCCCGCAGTCCTGCGATATTCCAGGGGCAATGGGCCCCGAAAATCTCTTTTAACTTGGGCAGCAAGAGTGCGCGTGTCTCTGACGGCGTCTTTGAAGTGGTTCTGACCATCACTGTTGAAGCAAAAGTGGAAGAAAATGCCGCGTTTTTAGCAGAAGTTCATCAGGCAGGTATTTTCACTTGTGCGGGCTTGGCGGATGCGGATCTTGAGCAAGTGCTTTCGGCCGTTTGTCCAAACATTCTGTTCCCTTACGCGCGTGAAGCGATCGACTCTTTGATTATTAAGGGCAGCTTCCCGCCAGTAAACTTATCGCCAGTTAATTTCGATGCGCTATATGCGCAAAGCAAGCAACAGCAGGCTGCTGAAGCGGCTAAGGCTGAAGCCCCAGCTGGCGATACAGCTAGCTAATTGTTAGGGGCCTCGGTCAATGCTCTGATTGAGGCCTCGCAACGATTATCCCTCTTCAAAGGCAAAGTCCAATTGCCTCAAAGCTTCGTATAAAACAACCGCAACGGTATTGGATAAGTTCAAGCTACGGCTATCTCGGCGCATTGGGACTCGCAATACTTGTTCCTTTGGGAGGCTCTCTCTTATCTCTTGAGGTAGTCCGCGTGTCTCAGGGCCAAACAAAATCATGTCGTCGCGCTTAAACTGCGCTGATGTGTAAGGCGTATTGCCCTTGGTGCTAAGAGCGAAAATGCGCCCTTTTGGTGCAACTTCTAAGAATGCTTCCCAAGATTCGTGAATCTTAACTCTGTCGACCTCGAAATAGTCTAAGCCGGCACGGCGAACCTGCTTTTCATCCAATGAGAAACCGAGAGGTTTTATCAGGTGAAGCGTTGATTCTGTGTTCGCAGCAAGACGAATGATATTGCCAGTATTAGGTGGAATTTCGGGTTGGTAGAGAACGATATGGAGCATGCTGAAGGTCTCGGCGGTAGCGGATGTGCCTTTTTTGCTAAAAGCGTCCCTAAATATACCCAATAATGACCCGTTTTTATATAGAACTTATGCACTTAAGCTATATAATTCAAGAACTTTAACTAAGACTGAGATCGTCTGTTCGATACCGCTCTTGGATATTAATCAAGCAAGCTTGGGTTTTAGCAAAACGAGTCTTCAAGCCTTGCTGGCGAGTAAATAGGGTTATTAGTGTTTAAGTTGTTATCCAAGAAAAATACGGCCTCGGGCCTCCTAGGCTTAAGCGTCAGCGAAGAGCGCGTCATTCTTGCGCATCTAACGCGTAGCGCCACTGCCGATGGGTATCCAACATTGATCAATTGCGCGCAACAGACGCTTGAGTCTGCGGGCCAGGCGCGAGAGGTGTTGGCTGCACAGGTCGATTCGATGGGTATCGACGGCTTGGCTTGTAATTACGTCCTGTCGCCACGTGATTACAATCTGTATTTGATCGAAGCGCCAGCCGTTGAGCCTGCCGAGCTAAGCTCAGCAGTGCGTTGGAAGATCAAAGATCTGCTCGATATGCCTGCAGAGGATGCGGTTATTGATATCTTTCCGGTCCCTGAGGATGCTTTTCAAGGGCGCTCGAAAATGCTTTATGCCGTAGCGGCACAGAAATCGCGGATACAGTCGGTCATTGAAATGGTCAGTCGCTCAGGTTTAAAGCTGCAGAGCATCGATATCCCAGAGTTAGTGATGCGCAATATTTCTAAAGAGCTGCTTTCTGACGAAAATGGCATTGCGTTTCTCGATCTGCGCAAGACCGGTAGCACCATGAATTTGAGCAAGAACGGGCAGCTGTATTTAACCCGGAAGATCAACACCCAACTTGATGCGAATGTTATGTCTTCGCTTGATTGGGAAATGCAGCGCGACCGCCTAGTGTTGGAGGTTCAGCGCTCGCTTGACTATTACGAGAGCCAGATGGGGCAAAACCCAATTTCACAAATCGTCATTGCACCTAGACCCACGGACTCACAGGAAATGGCAGATAGCCTAAGTAGTGTGATGTCGGTGAATGTCTCTGTGGCAGATTTATCTGCGGCGATGAATATTTCAGACACAATCGATTATGAAGCGCAGCATACGTGTTTGATGGCAATTGGTGGTGCGCTGCGCGTTGAAACGGCGGTGCACGCATGAATCAGCAAATAAATCTCTATTTGCCTGAGTTTAGGCCAAGCCGCGACTACATCAATGGTGTGCAGTTGCTGCAGATTGCCGCCATTGCGCTGTTGATCATGGTGGTGATTTCGGGCACCAATTTCTTTCGTGAAAGCTCGCTGCAAGCGCAGCTGCAAGTGGCGCAAGCGCGATTGACTGAACAAACGAATATAACAAACGAGTTGCAACAGAATTTAGCGCGCAGAAGCAGTGACCCTGCATTGGTGCAGGAACTGTCTGACCGTGAGCAACGCTTGGCGGAGTCCGAAGAGATGCTCGACTTTCTGCGTGGAACGAATCTCGGCAATATTGAGGGCTTTTCTGAGCATTTGAAGGACTTGTCACGCGCCACATTCGATGGGCTTTGGCTGACTGAGTTTGATCTACTCAATGGTGGCAGAAACGTCTACCTAAAAGGGATCGCTAGGCAAAGTGCGATGGTGCCAGAGTTTATTGGACGCTTATCCGGTGGCAGCAGTCCATTGCGCGATCGCGACTTTTCGCGCTTCTTAGGTAATCGGATCAATACGACGCCAGTAGAGGGTTTGGAGCGAGTCGAGCTTTACCAATTTGAACTGGAGACTCGAAAATGACCCCAAGATCGCTAGTTCGAAAGTTTTCAGATTGGTTTGATGGTCGTCCTCAGGGTGAGAAATACCTACTAGCCGTCATGGGCGTTGGGGGAATTATTTATGTTTATGTCACCATGTTCTTTGGGCCGGCTAGCGATCAAATCAGTAGTTTAGAAAGACAGTTGGCAACAGTTGATAGCCGCATTGAGCAGCAAGAGCTGCGAGCCGCCGAGCTGCGAGAAAGCGGGATCGAAGACCCTGACAGTTTCATTAGAGAGCGCTTGGCGCAGTTAATAGAAGAGCAAAGCCAGGTGCAAGATGGCATTGAGTCTTTAGCGGGCAATCTAGTGTCACCAAACGGCATGACGCAAATGTTGACGAGCGTACTTGACTCGCAGGAAGGGTTAACACTTATCAAGGTTGAAAATAAGCCGCCACAAGCATTAACCCAGGCCATGACAACGGCGCCTGTGGTTGGCGAGGCGGTTGCTAGTACTGCGCAGTCGATCGGCTTCCAAGTGTTTAGGCACGGTTTGATATTAGAGTTTCAAGGCGATTATTTTAGTACTTTACGCTACCTAATGTTTCTAGAGTCGATGGATGAAAGTTTCTTCTGGGATGGTTTCGAGTTTGAACAAGCGGTATGGCCAGAGGCAAGAGTACGCCTTGAGTTACATACTTTAAGTTCGGAAGAGGGGTTTATCGGTGTTTAAAATTAACTCTCTCATTCGATTTACTTGCGTACTAGTGCTAATGCTCGGATCTGTCGTGCGTGCAGAGAACATCGATGGTGAAGAGTTGCGTGACCCAACCAAACCAGCGGACGCTATGTTGCCAGCGAGCGGGCAGAATCAAGGTGGATTGTTGTCTGGGCTGTTTAACAATGCAGCTGGATTATTGGGCGGTGGTTATACAGTAAGTTTTATTCGCGCTGGAGGCAGTGAGCCTGTGGCGATGATTAACGAACGGCTCGTTAAGATGGGCGACACGATAGGCGACGCAGAAGTCATCGCGATAGACGCCGATAGCGTGTCTTTGCGAGTCAACGGAATAGTGCAGCGAGTTTCGAGCTTTGATGGATCGTTGAAATCAAGAGTTGAAACACCTCAATAAAGAATTTAGTTAGATCGGAGAGTGGATGTTTATAGGACCTTCCATGACAAATATTAAAATGCCAATTGCTCGCAAGGGAATTCTTGTGGGTTTGTTATTGCTATTGTCAGCTTGCGGGACGAGCGAATATTTAGTGCCAGATACGCAAGTGCTTGGCAATATTCAAACGACTCTGGATGACGCGGCGCAAACATTAGTCGAAACGCCAGAAGTGCATTCGCAAGAAGAGATTGATGCGATTCTGCCTTCGGTGTTTGTTGATCATGGCTCGGATGTCATTGTTGAAGAGCGATTCAATATTGTCGCGAACAATGAAAATGCCCAGACATTTTTCTCAAATATCGTAGCAGGCACTGATTTTGGTGTCACTGTCAGCCCTGAGGTAGAAGGCACTATTAGTTTGTCGCTACCGAACGTGACGATTGATGATGTGATGCAGGCTGTACAGCAAACTTATGGTTATCAAATTTCGCGCCGTGGCAATATCTATCACGTGCAGCCAGGTGGGCTGCAAACGCGAATTTTCTCTGTTGATTATTTGAATGTTTCCCGAATTGGGTCTTCATCCGTGCAAGTCAGCTCGTCAGGGCAAAACGGATCCAATGGGAATAATAACAATAATGGGAGCAACGGTAATTTTAGCAATGGCGGAAACTTCAATAATAATAATTCTGGCAATTTTAATAACGGTAATCAGAACGGAAATTTTGGCGATCAAAATAACGGCAATTTCGGAGGTGGTAGTGGTCAGGGCGGTCAGGTAACGACTCAGACTGAATCGAAATTCTGGGAAGATTTTGAAGAGGTGATTGCAGCTTTGATCGGCACAACTGTAGAACGTGACAACGATGCTGGCGCCTCTGGAGGTATTCTGTCTGGAATTACAGCTAGCCGTTCTGGTGCTAGAGGGCAAGATGGTAAGAGCGTCGTTGTTCAACCGCAAGTTGGTTTGGTAATGGTGACAGCCTATCCTCACGAACTCGACCGAGTTGCGCAATACGTTGCTCGTGCGCAAAACATCCTAAGCCGAGAAGTCACAATCCAAGTGCAGTTCCTAGAAGTAATTTTGAACAAAGGGTTTCAATCGGCGATCGATTTCGACACATTTGGTCCTGGTGGCGAAGCAGGCACGAATAACACAGTGACTGGGCAGTTCGGTTCTAATAATGATTTCACTATTTCTGGTAATTCATCGCCATTATCGATTGCAACGAACTTTACCGATTTTAATGCGGTGTTTCAGATACTGGAATCACGCGGGACTACACAGGTGCTTTCGAGCCCTAGCTTGAAAGTGATGAATAACCAAAAAGCGGTATTCCAAGACGGTGATGAAGAATATTTTCAGACTGGTCTCAACGCGACAACCATCGCCGGTGGTAATAATACAACAACGAATGCGAGTGCCTCGTTAGAGTCGTTCTTCTCAGGGATTTCGATGGATATTACGCCACAGATCAGTGCCGATGGAATGATCACACTTCACGTTCATCCTACTATTAGTACTGTGGTCGAACAAAGTAAGACGATTTCTGGTGAGCAAATCCCATTGGCGCGCACATCGGTTCGCGAGTTGGACAGTGTGATTCGCGGTGAGGATGGCAAGATTGTCGTATTAGGCGGTTTGGCTTACGAGCGCAGTGTTGATGATTTAGCCGGCATTCCATTGGCCAACGACATTCCGGTGCTTGGAGTCGCATTTGATCAGCGCCGTCGTCAGACGGTGAAAAGCGAGTTTATTATTCTGCTTCGACCTGTTATTGCAAACCCAGGCACTGAGGAGCGCTTCATTCGTGATAGCAATGAGCGTTTCCAGCGGATTAACCAAGACATAAATTCATTCTAGCTCGACAAGCGTCGGCTAAAGTAATACGAAGATTTGGTGAAGAGTATGTATCTCGAACATTTTGGCTTGAAAGAACTACCGTTTTCGTTAACACCGAATACGCAGTTTTTCTTGAATATGGCGAGCTACCATAAAGCCTATAATATGTTGATGGTGTCCATTGCAAATAGGGAAGGATTTATTAAAGTAGTCGGCGAAGTGGGCACAGGTAAAACCATGCTCTGCCGTAAAGTGTTAAACACCTTGGAAGAGAATTCCAATCTTTATGTGACTGCCTATATTGCAAACCCCGTGCTAAGCCCTAAAGGCCTATTTTTGGCATTTGCTGACGAGCTTGGGTTAAATGCTGATGCAGACACTGGCCACCATAGCCTGCTAAAAAATATCACCCGCAGATTGATGCAGCTTTCCGCTGATGGCAAGCAAGTCGTGTTATTCATTGACGAAGCCCATGCCATGCCCGAGAAAACTCTCGAAGCACTGCGGTTGCTCACAAACCTAGAAACAGAGAAAGTGAAATTGTTTCAAGTCGTTTTGTTCGCGCAACCCGAATTAGACGAGCAGTTGCAAAAGCAGTCGCTACGACAACTGCAGCAGCGTATTACCTTCTCGTATCGACTTGAGACTCTGGATCGTGATGGTGTCGAGCGCTATATATCCCATCGTATGGCCACCGCTGGTTACAATGGCCCCGCAGTTTTTAGCAAGAAGGCTTTAGATTACCTTGCTGTAACAACAACTGGCGTGCCGCGCTTGGTCAATATTCTTTCCCACAAAGCCATGATGTCCGCGTATGGAAAGGGCGATCGAACAGTCGAGTTGGAGCACGTTAAGCGCGCCGTAGAAGATACAGAGGGAATAATAGAGCCTACTGTTTCATATAAGCCAATGGTGGCTGCAAGTATTGGTGTAATAGCAGGTGCTGCATTGTTGTTCTATATCGCGAGCTATTACCTCTAAGGGGCACTATATGAGTCTAGTCAATGACATGTTGCGCGACTTAGATCAGCGTCGCCAAGAGCCTAGTACCGCTAATATAGGTGCCGAGCGTTTGACTCCTGTGGCGAGCGCGTCCGAGAAAAAAAATAGCCGTTTCTCTTTTTTTGCCTTTGCTATGACGATCGCTATCACCTTGTCGCTCTTCATGGCGTTTCTGTATTTTAGACAGGATTCTTTAGTGACTCCAGCGCCTATGCAGCCAGCTTTCTCGCCTGCGCCTGTAGCAGCTGAGCCGCAAGCAAGCACCCCTGCGCCTGTGCAAATTGTTGGAGTTGACCCAGAAGAGCATGCTTTGGTCACGCAAAGATTGCAGGCTTTGGAAGCGGAAAATCGGGCATTGCTCGAGACACAACAAGCCGCTTTGAAAGCGCAAGAAGCTCAGTTTGAGGAAGAATTGGCCGCTTTAGAAACAGTTGCTGCAAGAGCCGAACAAATTGCGCCAGTGCAGCCAAGTTCCAATGCGCTTTCACAAGCCAGTGCGGCGGTTGATCAAGTAGATGCTATCGTACATGAGAATAATGTTCAGACAATAAGCCAAGAAAGCGCGGAGGTCATTCCACAAGCGCCTGAAGAAGCCGTTGTTTCCGGTGTGGTGAGAAGCCCAAGAGAGTTGAGTTTTAGCGACCAAGATCTTTTGCAATCACAAGATGCAATGCGCCTTATTGGCAGAAATCAAAGAGACCAAGCAATTGCAGGGCTAAGGGATTTTGTGAGTGAAAATCCTAGTGCCCATCAATCCAGAGAAACGCTTATTAAATTAGCGTTACAGAGTGGTGATACCGCGGCAGCCGGCTCGCTGCTCGATGCCGGTCTAGCCATCGCGCCATCGCGCGATGCGTTTCGTAAATTGCAGGCACGGCTGTTATTAAGTGCCGGCGAAGCTGGCGAAGCGCTTGCTGTACTCAATACGAGAATCCCCAATGTAAGCGATGATTTGGAATTTCATGATCTTCTCGCTACTGCTTATTTGTCGACACAGGATTATGACAATGCCGCGAAGACTTATGAGTCTTTGGTGCAACTTAATCGCAGCGAAGCGCGTTGGTGGTACGGTTTAGCGAGTTCGTGGGACAGCCTTGGTCGCGCGCGCGATGCAACTTTGGCGTATGAACAAGCCATGAATCTGCCAAATCTTAGTGCGACTCTGCGTCAACGCAGCCAAGTGCGCGTAGCGGAAATAGGAAATTAATGGCCGGCTTAAAAAAGAAAATCCGCATTGGCGACTTGCTTGTCCACAATTCGGTAATCAGTGAAACGCAACTACAGCTAGCGCTCGAAAAACAAAAGAGCACTGGCTTGCGCCTTGGACGTACCCTTATCTCTTTAGGATATGTAGGCGAAGACCAATTTCTAGAATTTTTGTCCACGCAGCTGCAGATCCCATTCGTAGACTTGCGCCGCTATAAATTTGACGTAACGTTAGTGCAGCGCCTGTCTGAAACTTTAGCGCGGCGCTATCGTGCGATTGTGCTCTCGGATAATAAAGGCGAGTTGTTGGTTGGCATGGCCGACCCGACGGATATCTATGCCTACGATGCGATAGAGCGCGCATTGCAACAGCCCATTCAACAGGCCGTCGTGCGGGAAAGTGAGCTACTTGGCACTTTGGATTTGGTGTATCGTCGCACAGAAGAAATAGCCAATTTCGCCGAAGAACTTGACGAAGAGCTTACCGATACACAATTTGACTTAGCTTCATTAACGCCGGCCGCTGATGATAGCGATGCACCGGTAGTCAAACTATTGCAGTCTATCTTTCAAGATGCAGTGCAAGTGCGTGCATCCGATATTCATATCGAACCCGATGAATCTGTGTTGAGAATCCGCCAGCGTGTCGACGGTGTGCTGCAAGAGCAAGTGATGAAGGAGCGCCGTATTGCGCCAGCACTTGTACTGCGTTTGAAGCTTCTTTCCGGCTTGGATATCTCAGAGAAACGTTTGCCACAAGATGGCCGTTTCAGCCTGAAGGTGAAAAACCGCAAACTGGATATTCGTCTATCAACGATGCCTATTGAGCATGGCGAATCTGTGGTGATGCGTCTTTTGGATCAAACCGATGGCGCTGCCCAACTTGAGAACGTCGGTATGCCCGAGGCAATGCTTAGTCAGTTTCGGCGTTTGATTCATATGCCCCACGGTTTGATTCTGGTGACAGGCCCAACCGGTAGCGGTAAAACCACTACGCTTTACGGTGCTCTGCAAGAGCTCAATGAGGTTGGCAAAAAGATCATCACGGTAGAAGACCCGGTGGAATATCGCTTGCAACGTATTAACCAAGTGCAAGTGAATCCTAAAATTGATTTAAGTTTTGCGCGAGTTTTGCGCGCGGCTCTACGTCAGGATCCAGACATCTTGTTAGTCGGCGAGATTCGCGATACCGAAACAGCAGAAATCGCATTGCGGGCAGCAATGACCGGTCACTTAGTGCTCTCGACTTTGCATACCAATGACGCAGTTTCCAGCGCCATGCGTCTTGTGGATATGGGGGCGGAAAGCTTTCTTGCCGCCACCGCACTGCGAGCAGTCGTGGCACAAAGACTAGTTCGCCGACTTTGTGATAATTGCTATATCGACTACACACCAACGGCGAGAGAGGTCGCATGGCTTGGCGCTCATTTAGGTGAGGAGAAAGCGAGGGCGATGCAATTGAAACGTCCGAGCGGTTGTCATCGCTGTAACAACACTGGCTATCGTGGGCGTATAGGTATTTTTGAGCTTTTGATACTCAATGATGAAATGTCCGATGCCTTGCGTCGCGCAGATTCATCAGCGTTTGTGCGTGCTGCGAAAAACAGCCATGGTTATGTACCGCTGGTAATGAGTGCGCTGGCTGACGCCGAAAAAGGCATTACGAGTCTGGAAGAGGTGTTCCGCATAGCCGAACAAATTGACGAATCAGGTGATTTCGACCTCGCTGCACCTGAGGCGCAATAAACATGGCCGTCTTTCAATACAAAGGTCGTGATGTTTCTGGCGGTTTAGTCACGGGAAATATCGACGCCGGTTCTGCCGATGAAGCGGCAACGGAACTTGTTGATAGAGCCATCACTCCTATTGAGATTCGAAAATCCAAAGCGGCGCCAAAAACCGCCAAGGCTGCGAATGATCGTAGTGCCGGAAAGAAAGAGAATCTCTCAGCTATTGAGTCGATCAATAGTTTTCTTGCCGGCAAAAAAGTCGACATCAATGAATTGATCATTTTCGCCCGGCAGATGCATAGTCTTACAAAAGCAGGCCTACCATTAGACAGAGCATTTACTGGCTTGCAGGCATCGATGAAGAATCGAGTCTTCAAACAAATTTTGAAAGATATTGTCACTAGTCTTGAGAACGGTATGAATTTGTCCTCAGCACTTGGTAGGCATCCAAAAGTCTTTTCCCCGTTGTTTCTCGCTTTGATCAATGTTGGAGAGAATACAGGGCAACTCGATCTCGCCTTTAAAGAGGTGGGGCGATATCTAGAATTAGAGAAAAACACTCGTAAACAGATCAAAAGTGCCACGCGCTACCCTATATTTGTCATGTCGGCAATTGTCGTTGCGTTGGGTGTGATTACCTATTTTGTTATTCCAGCATTCGCAGATACCTTTGCGAGGCTTGGGGCTGAGCTACCGTTTGAAACGCGAGTATTGATCGCAGTTTCAGACTTTGTCGTGGCTTATTGGGTGCATATGCTGGTGGCAGTAGTCGCAGCCGCATTCGCATGGCGGTCTTGGACAACTAGTGCTGCAGGTCGCATTACTTGGGATCGTATTAAAATGCAGCTTCCTATTATAGGCCCTGTGTATGAGCGCATTGCTCTAGGGCGTTTTTCTCGAACTTTTGGCATGGTAATGCGTGCTGGGGTTCCAATTGTGCATGGCCTTGGGGTAGTTGCTGGGGCTGTGGGCAATAAGTTCGTGGGCGGGCGCGTATTGCGCATGCGTGATGGTATCTCTAGAGGCGAATCACTCTATAACACTGCCGTCCATAGCAATATGTTCTCTCCTTTAGTGCTGCAAATGATTTCTGTAGGTGAGGAGAGTGGCACCATCGATGACTTAATGACCGATGTGGCTGATTTCTACGACTCCGAGGTCGAATATGACCTGAAAAAATTAGGTGATGCTATCGAGCCGATTCTGATTATGTTTATTGCCGGAATTGTGCTTGTGTTAGCCCTAGGCGTGTTCTTGCCAATTTGGGACCTTAACTCCGCAATCCGCTAACTAGCGGCTATCGCGACTACATTCAAGGCTATAAGAGAGCATAGTGAAAACACTGACACACACACAAGAGATGAAAGCGCTCGGGCGAAACGAGGGGTTTACCTTGTTCGAGTTAGTTGCATTCATTTTGATTGTTGCAATTGTGTTTTCAGTCTCTATGCGACGGTTTCAAGATTTTCCGGGCGAAGCTGAGCGAGCAAACTTTTTGGCAATAACCACTCAAATAAAGGCAGCGGTCACTATACAGATGATGAGTGCAATCGCCTCGGGTAAGTGGGAAGAGACAAGGCGGTT
>OJGX01000069.1_pt1 | contig 48324 bp, 46 predicted proteins | sample 1594661 | NCBI WGS metagenome assembly OJGX01 (sample SAMN05416839, study PRJEB24817) | seawater metagenome | isolation source: Sea water | place: Canada:Atlantic | collected 2013-07 | reverse complement strand
TTAATATGAACCCCGGACTCTAAAGGCAGGTGCTACTGATTAAGGGGTGACGTCGGAGTTAGAGCACTAGGCGCAACAGCGCCTTAGAGAGCCAAATACTACAGACGGATTTATCTTAGGGGACTCAAACAGTGGGTGGTGGTACTGGAGGGGTATAGCTGAGATATTGCTGGTTTGCTAAATAGGGAGGCAGGGCGAGCTTGGCTTGCATTTGCACTGGGACTTCGAGTGTTTCGGGCAAGCTTAGTGACAGGTGAATATGCATGCCATGTTCGTGATGTTCATCGTGTTCAAGATTATGCTCTAAACAGTCGCCATGGAGTTGATTATTGTCAGTGGCATGCAAAAGTACATGTTGCTCAGAACTTAATTTATCTGGGTGGTCTAGCGGAGTGTTATGGCCAAAAGGATGACATTCGTCGGGCATTTCCGCAGCCTGAATCGCTCCAAAAAGAAGAGAGTGGTTCATCACTAAAATAATGGCGAAAATGATCTTCGTATACACAAGGGTATTTCCGAAAAAGTAAGTATGCTGACTCTAGCACTGCCATTCGAAGTGAGTCAAATTGGTGCATCGCTAAAAAGACTGCTTTAAGCGCATTGACTTGTCAGTGTCGTGAACGCTAATTTGCAGCAATCTTTGCGTAAATCCACAGGTTATGAAAATTATGCTATCTGCAAATCGATTGACGCCGTTTCATTTGGCGATACAAGTGCGCAATCTTGAAGAGGCGCGGCATTTTTATGGCGAATTGCTTGGCTTGCCGCAAGGGCGCAGTTCAGAGAATTGGATTGACTTTAATCTGTTGGGGCACCAGTTAGTGGTGCATCTCAACCCCGCCTTAGGCAAAGACGGCTCTGTGCAACAGATCGGCAACCATGTCGATGGGCACGGAGTGCCGGTTCCTCATTTTGGCGTTGTGTTAGAAATGGCGCAGTGGGAGGAGTTTGCCGAGCAAGTGAAAACAGTTGTGCAAGAATTTGTGATCGAGCCCTACATCCGCTTCAAAGACCAACCAGGCGAGCAGGCGACGATGTTCTTTCTGGACCCGTCGGGAAATGCTTTAGAGTTCAAGGCGTTCAAAGATATCGAAGGCAGCCTATTTGCTAAGTAAGGGGCCATAAACGCGAACGCCGCGAACAATCGGTTTAGAATTGCTTGCGGCGTCTTTATTTGTCAGCGATAAAACGTGGGTTTATTTAAAACACTTCAAACAAGCCTGCAGCTCCCATACCACCACCAATACACATCGTGCACACGACATATTTCGCGCCACGGCGTTTGCCTTCGATCAAGGCATGACCGACCATTCGCGCACCACTCATACCATAGGGGTGGCCGATTGAAATCGCGCCGCCGTTGACGTTGAGTAGTTCGTCGGGAATGCCGAGCTTGTCGCGGCAGTACAATACCTGCACGGCAAAGGCTTCGTTGAGTTCCCACAGGCCAATATCGTCCATTTTCAAACCGAAGCGTTTGAGTAGTTTTGGTACTGCGAAAACGGGGCCGATTCCCATCTCGTCTGGTTCACAACCAGCAACAGCGATGCCGCGATAGGCACCTAAGGGTTGTAAGCCTTTTTGTTCGGCTAGCTTGCTATCCATGATCACGGCGGCAGAGGCCCCATCAGACAATTGGCTAGCATTGCCAGCGGTAATAACCCCGCCTTCAATAACAGGCTTTAAGCCCTGCAAACCTTCGAGTGTCGTTTCGGCGCGATTGCCTTCGTCTTTGGCCAGTAGGGTATCCACAAAGCTAATTTCTTTGGTTTCTTTGTTCATGACCCCTTTTACTGAAGCCATCGGCACGATCTCATCGTCGAACTTGCCGGCTGCTTGGGCGGCTGCCGTGCGTTGCTGGCTTTGCAAGCTATAGGCGTCTTGCGCCTCGCGGCTAATCCCATAGCGCTGAGCAACGATCTCCGCAGTCTGCAACATGGGCATATAGGCATTGGGCGAGAGTTCAAGGACGCGTGGGTCTGTGGCGCGGTAGTTATTGCGATGTTCGTTCTGCACTAAAGAGATGGACTCAAGCCCGGCGCCAATCACGATAGGCATATTGTCGACCATGACCTGTTTGGCGGCGGTGGCGATTGCCATCATTCCAGAGGCGCATTGTCGGTCTATGCTCATGCCTGAGACAGAGCTAGGCAGGCCTGCGGCAACGCCAGCTAAGCGGCCAATATTGTAGCCAGAGCTACCCTGTTGCATGGCACAGCCCATCACCACATCGTCTACATCCGCTGGGTTGATGTTGGCCTTGCTCAAGGCGGCACTAATGGCGTGACCGCCTAGACTTGGGGCGTCAGTATTGTTAAAGGCACCTCTGTAGGCCTTGCCAATAGGCGTTCTTGCGGTAGCGACGATTACAGCTTCTTTCATGTGCATCCCCTTTTCGGTTGCGTTTTGCGATGACTGTGAGTCTACCCGAACGATCGCTCGATTCCTAGAGGATATAACTGGAGCCAGCGCCCGGGCCGAGTGGCAAGCCAAGGATGATCCAAATGATGACCATGATGGTGCCGGAGATCAGTAGCCAGATGGAGTAAGGGATCATCATTGCCGCTAAGCTGCCGAGCCCAAACTCCTTCTGCCAGCGCTGTGCAAACATTAAGATCAAGGGGAAGTACGGCATCAACGGGGTGATGATATTCGTGGCACCATCGCCGACACGGTAGGCCGCAGTGCTCATCTCTGGGCTAACCCCTAAGAGCATTAGCATCGGCACCAACACCGGCGCTAACAAGGCCCATTTGGCACTAGCCGAACCGATAAATAGATTGATCAAGGCTGTCATCAGCACCACTAAGACTAAGAGCACTGACATTGGCAGTTCGCTACCTGAGATCACCCCGGCGCCTTTGACGGCGAAGATCAGCCCTAGATTAGACCAGTTGAACATAGCGACGAAATGCGCGGCCGCGAAGGCCAGTACCAAGTAGTAGGATAAGTCGGCCATGGCCTCGGACATCATGCGCACCACATCGCGGTGGTCCTTGATGCTGCCAGTGGCGCCGCCGTAGGCCCAGCCAGCCGCAAGGAACAGAATGAAGAACCCTGCCACGAGTGACTGGTAAAACGGCTGCATGCGTGCCTCACCGGCCTCTTCATTAATCAGGGGTGTACCGGGTAGCACACATAAGGCAAACCAGATGCCGACTACCACAAGACAAGCCCAGCCCGCACGGATTAGGCCTTTGCGTTCGACATCACTCATCTCACCGTTACTTTTGACCAAACCTGCAGTGGTGCTCGTCGCATCGGCGCCTAGTGGCCCCAAGCGTGGTTCGATCACCTTGTCGGTGATATACCAAATCACGGGGAGAAACACGAAGGTCATGGCGGCAATGAAATACCAGTTCCCTGCGATATTCGCTGTCCAGCTGGGCTCAATGGTCTGGGCGGCGGCTTGCGTAATTCCGAACATCAAGGCATCGAGTTGACCAGGAATTAAGTTGGCAGAGAAGCCACCCGAGACACCTGCGAAAGCGGCTGCGATCCCGGCGATTGGGTGCCTGCCTGCCGCCGCGAAGATGATCGCGGCGAGTGGAATTAAGACAACATAGGCGGCATCAGCGGCGAGGTTTCCGACCATGGCGACTAAGGCGACGACCGGGGTAAGCATTATTTTAGGGGCTTTTGTAACGGCAGCGCTCATGGCGGTGGCAAATAGCCCCGAGCGTTCTGCGACGCCAGCCCCCAGCATGACCAAAAGGACAAACCCTAGAGGGTAGAAGCCAGCGAAGGTGGCTGGCATCTGGACTAACAGGCGTTGCAGATTGTCGGCAGAGAGCAAGCTCGCCGCCTCGATCAATACCGGGTTGCCGCTTGCATCCAATTGCGTAGGGTGCAGAGCTGAGAAGCCTGACAAAGCCGCAATCACGCTGATTCCTATCAGAATCAAGATTAGGCTAAAAAATATGAAAACGGGGTCAGGAAGCTTGTTGCCAGTGCGTTCAATCCACGCCAACATGCCTGTCATTTCGGAAGTCTTTACAGAAGGGTTCGTATCGTTTGAGTTTGGCATCACTCTCTTCTTTTTTTATGGAGTTAGGGAGAACTTAAAGTGTTGCATGGATGCGTGCGGGCGACAAGTTATACAAGGGCGGCGGCCTCTCTGCGACGCTAACGCAATACAGAGAGGCCGCCTTGCCAGCCCGGGCTTAGGTGCTTCCTAATCTTGAACCCCATGTGGTTCTTTGCTTGCAGTATAAACCACATATGGTTCATCTGCGGCAGCGTCTAGCAATATTCATCAAAGAGAAGCGAGGAAGTACGACGCAGCGGGAGTTTGCACGTAAAATTGGTGTGGCTCAGTCCACTATCATGCGTATCGAAAATCTTGATCAGAACGTGACCATTAATACGCTAGAAACTCTGTGTCGCGTTTTTCACGCCGATATCGCAGAGCTGTTTCCACAGGTGAGTCAATCGAAGAATTATCCGCTGGCCCCTCCTCGTGGGCTTGGTGTGCCCGAGACGCAACGAACAGGGTTATTGCACGAACAGACGCCGAAGCCCTCTCGCGCCAAAGTCTCAAAGCGCAAGCCACGCGATCAATAAATAGCGCGATGCCTTGCCTAAAGTGACCAATAATAAGAACACTCGAAAGCGCACTTTCATCATGCCTGCAATCAAGGTCAATGGATCCCCGATGATGGGCAGCCACGCCAAGAGCAATGTCCACTGGCCGTAGCGTTGAAAGCCACGCTGAGCGCGGGCGATTTGCTTGGCATCAAAATAGAACCAGCGACGATCCTTAAAGCGCAGTATTTGCCTGCCTAAATACCAATTGACACAGGCTCCTAGGACATTGCCTGCGGTGGCGATGAGCAGGGGGATGGCCATGCTGGAAGATTCTTGAATCACCCAATAGAGAAAGGCTTCTGAGTAGAACGGCAGGATCGTGGCGGCGATCAAGGCGCTGAAAAATAATAGTGTATAGTCGACAATCATCAGCAGACTATAACCGTACAGAGCCATGCAAGGATATTCTGATTGCAAACTTGCCGGTTGGTGGTAAGGTGCGCCCAATAAATTGACCTAGGTATTGCCGTGTTTTCAACGCTATCGCTTGACCAAAAATTATTAAAGTCCGTCGACAAGATGGGCTTTGAACAAGCTACCCCAGTGCAACAACAAGCTATTCCCTTAGCCCTGGCAGGTAGAGACTTATTAGTCAGCGCTGCCACCGGCAGTGGTAAGACGGCTGCATTTTTGCTGCCAATCTTGCAGCACATGATTATGCGCCCCCCTCCCAAAGAAGGCACTCGAGCGCTGGTGTTAGTGCCCACGCGTGAACTAGCGCGACAAATTGGGAAAGAGTGCGAGAAGCTCGCAAGCTATTGCGGCATCAAAGTGGGGGTAATCACCGGTGGGCAGGAATTTAGAGTCCAGCGAGCCTTACTGCGTCGGGATCCAGAGTTCATCATTTCGACGCCGGGGCGCATGTTAGAACTGGTGAACGAGGGCAGTACACTCTTTGATCATCTCGAATTTCTGGTCTTGGATGAGGCGGATCGTCTATTTGAGATGGGGTTTGACGAGGACGTGCTGGCAATCATTGCCACCTGTAATGAACAACGCCAGACGATGATGCTTTCCGCTACTTTGCCTGCAGGGGTGCGCCGTTTGAGCCAAGTGTTAACAAACCCTGCCCGAGTCATGGTCAACCCGGTGCGTGAACAACACGAGTCAATTAAGCAACAATTTATTCTTGCCGACGACGCCAAGCATAAAGAGAAGTTATTGCTGTGGCTGCTTGAGAACGAACCCTTTGAGCGAGCGTTAGTTTTTGCTAACACTCGTGACATGGCAACGCACCTCTCTGGCGTTATGCGTTATAAGGGCCAGCGTGCTGGTTACTTGCATGGGGAAGTGAAACAAGATGTACGTAATAGTACGACTACCGCGTTTCGAGATGGCAAGATTAAAGTCCTGATAGCGAGCGATGTCGCCTCACGCGGGCTCGATGTCAAAGGCATCGATCTGGTGGTGAATTTCGATATGGCGCGAAAAGGCGATGACTATGTGCACCGCATTGGGCGTACAGGCCGTGCGGGCGAAAAAGGCTTGGCGGTGAGTTTGATTGCGCCGAATGAGTGGAACCTTAAAGCGTCCATCGAGCGTTATTTAAAAGTCACGATGGAGCATCGCAAAATTAAGGAGATTCCAGGTCACTACAAAGGCCCTAAGAAAGTGAAAGCATCCGGCAAGGCGGCAGGCGCTACTAAGCGGAAGAAAAAGAGCTAATGGCAAACTCGGCGAGTGCGCACATCGAAAAAGTGACCAAGCAATGGCTAGAAGAGGCCGTCATTGGTCTGAACCTATGCCCATTTGCTCGGCGCGAGTATGACGCAAACCGTATACGTTTTGTGGTGTGTGAGAACTCTAAAGCCGAAGAGATGCTGCTTGATTTTGCGGCTGAGTTAGAACGTTTAGAGCGTGATCCATCCGTCGAAACCACTTTGTTGATTTTTGCCAAAGGCCTTGAAGATTTCTATGACTTTTTAGATCTACTTGAGATGGCCCATGGCTGGCTCGACGATCAGTCACTCGAAGGCGTCTATCAACTGGCTAGCTTTCACCCTCATTATCAGTTTGAGGGAACCAGTAAGAGGGATCCATCTAATTATACGAATCGCTCGCCTTGGCCGGTGATTCACTTGTTGCGTGAGGCGAGTGTGGAGCGAGCGGTTGCAGCGCACCCTGATACTGCACAGATCCCAGAGCGAAACGTGGCACTGGCGAGAGAGAAGGGTGAGGAGTTTTGGCGGGCTATGCTTGCCCGCATTCGGCAACAAGTGGATTAGAAGAAGCTAAGAGTGGCCAGAGTGTTACTAAGGTTCAGCAATAGAAACAACATGCCTACGCGCCCAAGAGTCTTGCCTGGGTCACTGCCCTTATAAAAACGCTGAACCCCAATTAATAGAATAAACGAATACACTAAGCTAATGGCGAGAGCTGGCACGTATGCCGACCAGTTGTGCTCTGATACCAACATGCTGCCTATTGCAAAGAAGGCGGCTGCCCCAATCAAATAAAACGTCCAATAGGTTTTAGCAAGCCCAAAAGTGCTGCCACTTAGTACGCGAATTACAGCATTGGATGACTCTTGTGTATTTTCCATATGACAGCCTAACGGGTTCTCGGGTTTAAATGTTGTCGCAAGTGTAGCGATTCTACAGACAATGGAGCAAGCCGCTTTCGGTAAAAAGAGCCCTAGAGCCGCTATTTTAGTGTCTTTGCAACGTGTTTGCTGGGCATAAAGGGGGCAATTGCTATATGCTGATATGCACTTATCGTCCTTTTTAGCTAACTCCACGGAAGTAGAGAAACCTATATGCTCAACACTGTTCGTAGTCACTTCTACGCGTATATCAGCAAAATCCGTTGGTTGCAGCGCTGGGGACTTAAGCGCAATGTGATTAACGAGAACGTCATGGAGCATAGCTGGGAAGTGGCAACCATTACGCATGCATTGGGGATTATTCGTAATCGCCGATTTGGCGGGAACCTAGATGTGAATGCGGTGGTCGTGGCAGCGCTTTATCATGACTGTGGTGAGGTGATTACTGGTGATATGCCATCGCCAATCAAATATCATTCGCCGGCGATCACCAATGCCTACAAAGCGGTGGAAAAACAAGCAGAGCAAGAGCTATTGAGCCTACTGCCCAAAGAGCTGCAGGAAGATTTTCGCGGCGTGCTTTTGCACGACGAGATCAAGCCAGAGCATCTGCAATTTATAAAGGCAGCCGATACTCTTTGCGCCTATATCAAGTGCCGCTCAGAAGTATTGGCGGGGAACTTCGAGTTCTCGCAGGCAGAAAAAGATGTCAAGGAGCGCTTAGCACGTATCGACATGCCTGAGGTCGAGTATTTTATCGAAACATTTATACCTAGTTACGGCCTGACACTGGACGAACTACTTAAGTAACACGAAAGAGCAAGAGGATTACACTGTATGGCCGACAACGTCGCAAAGACATTTTCAGAGTTGGTAGAACTAAAGTTCCAACTCTATAACAGTTTGTTTCTAACGCTGCCCCTTGATGCCGTGGAACAAACAGGGACGCTGCTGCCATTGCTCAGTGAGGCCTGCACCACAGGCTTGGATGAGGGCAAAAGCCCAACGCAAATTCTGCAAGATTTCTTCGATGTGCATAAGCCGCATTTTACCGAGAACGAGCAGATTCAATTTCTGTTTAAGGTAATCCAATATGTCGAGCGTCAGGTAGTTCTTGTTGATGCTTTGGAAGATGCCTCTTATAGCCAGATTCACCGCATTGCAGGGAAGGGCTCGTTGTCGCAACTTGTTGTACGCGCCAAAGATAGTGACTTGCAGGAGCAGCTGGGCAATATTTTGGAGAACTTTGGGGTGCGAGTGGTGTTAACGGCGCACCCAACTCAGTTTTATACCGGCCCAGTCTTGGCGATTATTTCTGACCTAACTGCAGCCATCTCTGGCAATGATATTGGTACAGCACGAGACCTTCTCCAGCAGTTGGGCAATACCCCCTTCTTTCAAAAAGAGAAGCCAAGCCCCTATGATGAGGCAGTGCTATTGAGTTGGTATTTAGGCAATATTTTCTACCCAGGAATCGGTGGCATTGTCGACCAACTTGCAGAGGACTACCCCGAGAAAGTCACGGCAAATAAAGAGCTCATTTCAATTGGCTTTTGGCCGGGCGGCGATCGCGATGGTAACCCGTTCGTGACAACATCAACGACATTAAAAGTGGCCGCTAAACTGCGCTACACGATTCTGACCTGTTACCACAATGACATTCGTGCACTGAAGCGTCGATTGAGTTTTCGCGGAACCTACAAAAGGCTCGAGGCCTTGGAGTGGTTGTTGCACTCTGAACTAAGCGAATCGGAAAGCGATGATAATTTGTCTATGGCGCACTTCTTAACGGAGCTGGGCGAGATCGAGCAAGTGCTAATAGATGAGCATCAAGGTATGTACCTCGATCTGCTGAAATCTTTTCGGCGTAAGGTGCAGCTATTCGGATTCCATTTCGCGAGTCTCGATATTCGCCAAGACAGTCGCGTCATTGCTAAAGCCTTGGATCAGGTACTTGCCCAACATCCCGAGGTGTTACCGAATGATTTTGCGACTTTGTCGCAAGCCGATCAGATCGATGCCTTATTGCACTGCAAGGGCAGTGTGGATCTAAATCAATACGATGACCCTGTTCTGCAAGATACTTTGGCGTCGTTCTCTATCATCAAAAAGATTCAGCGCCTAAACGGATTACGTGGCGCCCATCGCTACATCATCAGCAATTGTCGTGGCCCTGTCGATATCGCGAAAGTCTATGCCCTGTTTAATCTATGTGGCTGGCAAGATTCAAATTTGAGTGTGGATATCGTGCCATTGTTCGAGACGGTGGATGACTTGCAGCGTGCCGGTGAAGCGATGACGGCGATCTATTCGCACCCAATCTATAAAGCGCACTTAGAGCAGCGGCGGCAAAAGCAAACTGTGATGCTAGGGTTTTCTGATGGTACTAAAGATGGCGGCTATTTGATGGCCAACTGGGCCATCTATCGCGCCAAAGAAGACCTCACTCAGGTGTCCCGCGCTCAGGGCATAGAAGTGCTATTCTTCGATGGCCGCGGTGGACCACCCGCACGTGGCGGCGGCGATACCTACCTGTTCTACGCTGCTCTAGGTAAGAAGATAGAAAGCAATCAGATTCAGATGACGGTGCAAGGCCAAACGATCTCAACTCTCTATGGCATCAAAGAGGCGGCCAAACACAACTTAAGCCAACTCTTAACCGCTGGTTTAGAGAATAATCTCTATGAACGGCCAGAGAGCGAGTTAGATGAGGGGCAGCGCAAACTACTCGAAGACCTCGCCCAATCGAGCTATCGCTCTTATGATGAGTTCAAGAATAGCCCGCTATTCCTGCCCTACTTAGAAGAGATGAGCACGCTTAAATATTATGCGATGACCAATATTGGAAGTCGCCCATCCAAGCGCGGTGGCACCAGCAAGTTGGCGTTCGAAGATTTGCGGGCTATTCCCTTTGTTGGCGCATGGAGTCAGCTAAAACAGAACGTTCCTGGCTTCTACGGTTTAGGTACGGCGCTGAAAGAGCAAGAAGAAGCGGGTAACTGGGAAGCTTGCGTAAGCCTCTACCATCGTTCGCGTTTCTTCAAGGCCTTGATCTCTAACAGTATGCAAAGCATGAAGAAAACCAATTTCGAATTAACTCGTTATATGGAAAACGACGAGCGTTTCGGAGAGTTTTGGAAAACGCTGCACGCCGAGTATGAGTTGAGCCGGACGATGGTGCTCAAGATCTCTGGGCAGAAATGGTTGCTTGAGGATAACCATCGAAGCCGAATGAGTATCCAGCTGCGCGAGCGAGTGGTGCTCCCTTTGTTGACGGTACAGCAGTATGCGCTTATGCAGATTCAGCAAGAACGTAACGCCGAGAGTTCAGAAACTTTGGCGTTGTACGAGAAAATGGTGATGCGTTCATTATTCGGTAATATCAACGCTAGCCGCAACTCAGCTTAAGGCGCCTAGGCGCCTTTCAAATACGATAGCGCTAGTTCTACCTCTTTACTGTCAGTAGAGAGGTAGATGGCGTTGTCTTCAATCGTGCATTGCAATGCCATATTGCGTTCGCATAAATCCGCAAGAGTGGTCTCTGAACGCGATTCGAGCGTGATGACGCGCAGTTTGTCAAAGCGGGCCAAATTACTTTCGTGTTTGCTCCACCATGGGCCACTGTTGCGCGGTTGATAAGTGTAGATAAAGACTTGCTCGGCGCGGCCACAGGCTTTGCGAATGCGCTTCTCTTCAGGCTGGCCTAAATCGATCCATGTCGTGATGTGATCGGTCAGGTCCTTGTCCCACAGGTCCGGTTCATCCTCTGAGCTAAGGCCTCGGGTAAAGGCCAGTGACTCGCTGGCATGTAAGGCGAATGCCACTACGCGGACCATCATTCGCTCTTCTGTCTCAGAAGGGTGTTGGGCGATGGTGAGCGCATGGGTTTGATAATAGTGGCGATTCATGTCACAGATTTGCAGCTGCGCTTTTAATACCGTTGCCTTGCTTGCCATGCTGGGCCCTTATGCTGCTTTCTTATTGTCTAAGCTAAATGGCCCTGCACCTAGCCCAGCAATCGCTAAAAGCCCAGCCATAATGCCCAAGTTTTTCACGAAGTTTTGCGTTTCATGGCCTCTCTGAATCCCTTCTTCGAAAGCCCAGAAGTTATGCATGACTAAGCTAATGACTAAGGTGAGGCCCGCCAGCAAAAATGCGAAAATCTGCGTTTTATAGCCAAGGATCAAAGATGCCCCACCAGCGGCTTGTAAGATGATAGTCAGCACTAGGAATACTGGGATCATGAACATTCCGTGGCTTGCCATATAGTCGGCCGTGCCTTGGAAATTGCTGATCTTTAACAGCGCCCCAGGAAGAAGAAAATAAAGGCCGAGGATAATGCGGCCTGCAAGTGGGCATAGCGCTTCAATTCTAGTAATCATGATCTATTCCAAAGGAGTGTAGCGTTGGTGTGAGGTGGGGGGGTTACCACATGAGATCGTCGGGCACTTGGAAATCCGCATAAGGATCGTCTTCGTCGCTGCCGCCTTGTTTGTTCTGTTGCTCATTGCAGACGATAACAAAGCTTGCATCGCGGCCTTGAATTTTTACGGCGGCAACTTGTGGAACAATCTCATATTGTTCATCTAATTTGACGATGGCCAGATGCCCATTGCTTAGATGATTGACTGTCGGCAAATCAACATAGAGCGTTTTGACTTTCTTATTATCGACAAAATTATAAGCAACATCGCCCGTGTTTTTAGGTAGGCGATTCATCGTAATAATTTGGCGTATTTGTGCTTGAATAGCTTTGGCCTGCGCGGCATCGTTTTGCTTTTTAGCCAGTTCGCGATCCCGTTCGGCCTTCTCCGCTAGCGCCTTTTTCGCTGCCGCTTTTCCTTCGTCCACAACGCCAGCTTTGCTGTGCAATTGTTGGCGTGTTTGTTTGCGTTTTTCGCTATTGCTCTTTTTTAGCTGTTTCTCTTTGACTAAGCCAGCCTTAAGTAATTGTTCTTGCAAAGATATTGCCACGTTCTTGTCCCATTCAGATTGTGCTGCCGGATATGATCTCAGTAAGGGCATGGGAAAGCAATTATCCTTGCTTGCATGCCTTTTAGACTTGCATTAGTTTACAGCTTTCCTCAAGGCATCTATCCGCATGACCTCATCGATTACCTCTCATCGCAATATCATTGCCTTTGTCTTCGTGACGCTACTCATTGACTCGATTGGCTTTGGCATTATTTTGCCAGTGCTACCGCAATTGATAATGGGAGTGACAGGGCAATCGCTTGCTGAGGCAGCGGTTTATGGCGGCTGGCTCATGATGTTGTATGCCTTGATGCAGTTTTTGTTCTCCCCGGTGATGGGCAATGTGTCCGATCGCTTTGGGCGCAGGCCGGTATTGTTGCTCACGTTACTGTTGCTGGGTACCGATTATATGATCATGGCCTGGGCGCCGACGCTGTTTTGGTTATTTCTTGGCCGTCTAGTGGCGGGGATTGCCTCTTCAACCTATAGCATTTGTTACGCGGTGATTGCCGACACGACGCCTGCGGAAAAACGCACGCAAACTTTCGGGATTGTCGGCGCGGCTTTTGGTATCGGCTTCATTCTTGGGCCGGTCATTGGCGGCATTCTAGGAAGTTTTGGTGAACGTTTGCCATTTGTGGCCGCGGGCTGTTTCGCGTTTATCAATTTGACCTTTGGTTTTTTTGTCATGCCAGAAACGCTCGCTAAGGAAGAGCGGCGTACATTCAGTTGGCGTCGTGCCAACCCTGCGGGCACATTGCTGTCACTGCGCAAATACCCAATGGTTTTAGGCCTTATCGCCGCTTACTTTCTTTTCATGTTGGGGCATCACGTCTTGCCCAGTGTGTGGTCCTATTTCACCATCGAGCGTTTTGCTTGGGGGGCGCGTGAGGTCGGGTTTTCCTTGGCGTTCACCGGACTGATGATGGCCTTTACCCAAGCGGTACTATTACAGAAAATTGTGCCGCGGGTGGGGCAATTCAATGCGGCGTTGATGGGGTTTGGTTTCTGTATTCTCTCGTTCATTGGTTATGCCGCCGCGACTAGCGGAATGATGCTTTACTTATTTTTAATTCCCGGAGCCCTGCAAGGTTTTGTTATGCCATCGATCAACGGCATCATGTCAGGGCAGGTGCCTGCTAATGAGCAGGGTGAATTACAGGGCGGAGTTGCAAGCATGTCGAGTCTAACGGCGATCGTGAGCCCACCGCTGATGACATGGGTGTTTTCTTACTTCAGCGCTGATACAGCACCAGTCTATTTCCCCGGCGCGCCATTCGCTTTGGCCGCCTTTTTAACCTTACTGGGATTATTGGTATTTTTAAAAGCCGCCGCACCGGCACGTAAGCCCGCGACTGCCTAAGCAGACAAATACCGCGCTTTTGGCTACACTCCCATCCGCTATCGTGACAGACAGTATAATTAAAACGAGGTTTACTATGTCTAAGTTCAAACTGACAGGCGCTCTGGCTGCCTGTGTCTTTCTATTCGCGGCAGGTTTTGTCAATTCTGCAGAAATCAAATTAGTGCGCTTCGGGCCAGTGGGAGAGGAAAAACCAGGGCTAGTCGATGCTCAGGTGCAGATTCACGATTTGTCCGGGCATATCGCCGATATCACACCCGAGACGCTTTCTGATGCCGCGCTTGAACAGATCGCCCAAATTCCTCTGAGCCAATTACCTGTTGTCCAAGGCAGCCCTCGTATCGGCGTGCCATTGACAGGCATAGGCAAGATCATCGCTATCGGTTTTAACTATGTGAACCATGCGGCGGAAATGGCCGTTGAATTGCCCACGGAACCCTTGGTCTTTATGAAAGCGACCTCAGCGTTGACGGGACCATTCGATCAAATCATACAACCACGTAACGGGCTTAAACTCGACTATGAATCAGAGCTTGTCATTGTGATTGGCAAGCGTGCCCAGTACATCAGCGAAGACGAAGTGTTTGAGCATATTGCTGGTTTCACGGTAGGACATGATGTGTCCGAACGGGCTTTTCAGCGTGAGCGCGGTGGTCAATTTACTAAGGGTAAGAGCGCGGATACATTTGCGCCAGTCGGTCCTTATCTAGTGACACGCGATAATATTGCCGATGTGCAAAACCTTTCTATTTGGTCGGAAGTCAATGGCGAGATGCGCCAACAAGGCAATACGGCAGACATGGTGTTTGGCGTAAAAGAGATCGTTAGCCACTTAAGTCAGTTTATGACGCTATACCCAGGGGACATTATTTTCACTGGCACTCCAGCAGGGGTAGGCGATGGGATGGTGCCACCTCAATACCTCACACCTGGCGATGTTGTGCGTGTAGGAATACAAGGGCTTGAATCACAGCGACAGGTGATTGCGCCCCCACGATAAACCTTCACTGCGCCTGTCACCGGGCATTACAAAATGTCACAGAAAGTAAGGTAGAAATGCTACTTGAACACGGCAATGCTGTGCATACTTGCATCCCGTTTTGAGTTGTCAAAATTTATAATGAGGTGCAGCACACAAGGGCGCCCAGCACTACTAGATATTGGAGTTTGGCCTATGAAGTTTCGCTTGTTCGGTGTGGGTACGTCTGTATATTCATCTCGCCCCGTCTCTCACACCTTAGCTGCAGCCGCCTTGCTTTTGGCCAGCGCTGCCTCAGCCCAAGATTCAGCCTCTGCGGATATCGAGTCAACCGTGACTTACCCCGCCGAGTTTTTCGCTCAATACGAACCTTATTCTGTGAACGACATGCTCAACCGCATTCCGGGCATCTCTGTGGCTCGCGGTGGTGGCAATAATGGCGGACCTGGCAGTTCCGGCGGGTCCAATCGCCGCGGTCTTGGGGCAGGGGGGGATCAAATCTTGATCAATGGCCGTCGCATCGCGGGCAAAGATAACGAAGGGAATAGTCAGCTAAGTCGCATTCCAGCCAACCAAGTGCAATATATTGAAATCATTCGTGGCACCTCAGGAGACCTTGATGTGCGCGGGGGCGGTCAAGTCATCAATATCGTGTTATTGGCAGCAGAGTCACGCTCTAGTGTGGCTGTCGAGGTCAATGCAGACCGCTATCACGACGGGACTCTTAATCCTGGCGGCTCTATCTCTTTGACAGGGCAGCGCGGTGCGTTTAACTACCTATTTAGTTTGGAATCCGAGCCACGCTATGAGTTCCGTGATGGTTTCGAGACGAGCATTCTTGCCGATGGTTCCTTGAACGACACTGTCATGCGCGACGAGTATCGGGATCAAACAACCAATACGCTGAGCTCAAATCTTGGCTACGATTTAACAAGCAATGACCGCATCAATTTTAATTTCCAGATAGCCAAGTCGGACCCACCGGGCACCGCTCACCGCCAGATTACTGATCTGACTGTATCTCCTAGCCAAGTGCAAGTGGAGTACGACACTATCCCAGCAAGCAATACCGCTTGGGAAGTGGGGGGCGATTACGAACATAGCTTCGCTAACGGTAGTCGCTTCAAGACTCTGTTCATTGTCAATGAGCAAGATGAAGAGAGTGCTCGCCATGCTTATAGAGTTGTAGATGGCAGCTATAACAAGTTTCTTTATCTAGCCAACCAAGCCGTGCAGAAGGAGCGTATTGTGCGCTCTAGTTATTCCTTCGGCGTGAGTGACACGCAGGACTTAGAGATAGGCATAGAGCGGGCGCAAACGATTCTCGATGCCCAGCTGCAATTAGGCGTGCCCAGCACTACAACGCCAAGCTCGCCCGTGTTTGGCGGATTGTCCGAGTCCAGCAATACCGATGCTTTGGTGGAAGAGATTCGTTACGAATCTTTCATTGTGCATAACTGGCAGATCAACGATCGCATGAGTCTAGAGAGCACTTTGCTTTATGAGACTTCGACGATCGAACAATCCGGAGATGTTCGCAATAAGCGCGATTTCAATTTTCTGCGACCAAAAGTCGACTATCGTTTCGATATCACTCCTTCGGTGCAATTCCGTGCCTCGATCGAGAAAGACGTCTCTCAGCTAAGTTTCTCTGATTTTACTTCTAGCGTTGCTGGTGGGGATGATGATCAGAACGCGTTGGCGGGCAACCCAGAGCTAGCGCAGGAGCAGTCAGTGCGCTACGAGGCGAATATTGAGTATCGCCTGCCAAACGACGGCGGCGTGTTGAGCTCACGGGTGTTCTATCATGATCTTTCGGACGTGATCGACAAGATCGATGTGTCCACAGCAACAAGAATTCAATCGGCCAACGGTAATATTGGCGATGGCGAGCGTTACGGCATCTCTCTGGATGCTAGCGTACGTCTAGGTTTCATTGGTGCGCCGGATATGCTGTTGACCTCGGGTTTGCAATTAGAGGACTCGCAGGTTAAAGACCCCTTCTTAGGCATCGATCGACGCTTGCGCCAAGCGGGCCGTGGGAGCTTCCGCCTTGGCTACCGCCACGATATCACTGATATTAACTTGAACTACGGCTTCGACTATAGCCATAGCTTTAGGGGCAATCGTAAGGCTTATGACATCGACAAGATCGAAGATTATAACTCAGGCGATTTCATGACCGCCTTTGTTGAGAAGGTCGGTTTTATGGGCTTCACCTATCGTTTCGAGGCGATGAACGTGGTCGAAGGCGAGCGCTGCCGTGTGCGTAGCCGCTATTTAGGAGGCACAATTGCCACCGGTTATCTGAGCGAAATCGAAGATTCGTGCAGCAATACTGGCATTAAGTACGCGATAAAAATTCGCGGGACTTTCTAAGCCTTCGCTTAGGGCTCTTACAGTCCTAGGCGCAATCTGCCACAATTCAATGCCCGCCTGTGTTTTCGCAGGCGGGCATTTTCATTTGAGGGAAGTTCATGGCCGAAATTGGCAAATTCAATACCCTGACGCTGAACAAGCAAGTCGCGTTCGGTGTCTATTTAGATGGCGGCACTCTAGGGGACATCTTATTGCCACGCTTAGAGGTGCCGGCAGAGGCGAAGATCGGTGATGCGCTAGAGGTGTTCGTGTATCTGGATTCCGAAGATCGTCCTATCGCGACCCTGAAACGCCCGCGGGCGCAAGTAGGGCAGTGTGTCTCTTTGCGTGTGGCGCAGGTCAATCATGCGGGTGCATTCCTAGACTGGGGGCTGCCTAAGGACTTATTGGTGCCTTTTGGTGAGCAACGCGTGCCCATGCGCGAAGATAACGCCTATGTGGTCTATGTCTATCTCGATAAGCCCAGTGGCCGTTTGGCCGCCTCTTCCCGGCTGGATAATTGGTTAAGTGAAGATGGCTCCGAGTTTGAAGAGATGCAGCCGGTTAATCTGCTGATTTGGGCGCGCACCGATATGGGCTATAAGGCCGTTGTGAATCAAAGCCACCTAGGCTTGATATACAAGACCGAAGTGCTCCAGCCTTTAAAGATTGGTCAGAAGATCAAAGGCTTTATTCGCCGCGTGCGTGAAGATGGACGAATCGACCTGTGCCTGCAGTTGCAAGGGCAAGATGTCAGAGATGATCTGGCTAATAAAATCCTTGCGCATTTGGCCGAGAATGATGGGCGCTCTTCACTGTGTGACCATAGCTCACCAGAGGAAATTCATGCCGTCTATAAAGTGAGTAAAGGCAATTATAAGAAGGCAATAGGGGGCTTGTTGAGACAAGGCAAGATTGTCATCCACCCTGATTATATTGTTTTGGCGGCACCGTCGGTGTGGAAATCTAAACCGAAAAAATCAACGTAAAAGTAGGAAGTGAATGAGTACGAACGAAGAAGTAATGCCATTGGATTTTGACGAATGTTGTAATCAGATGTTGGAGTTTGGTTACGAGGTTTCACCGTCAGAAATACACGGTTTGTTATCGGGAGTGATTGGCACTGGGCTCAAAATTCGTCCTGATAGCATTATTAATTTAGTGATCAAGCATGTGGATGTTGAGCAGTGCTCCGACCGCAATCGTGAAACCATCTTGGCAATGTATCAATATATCGAACGCGAGATGTTCAGCGTCGATACCAGTTATACCTTGTTCCTCCCCGATGATGAGCTAGACCTTATGCAGCGCGTTCGCAGCCTTGCGGCATGGTGTCAGGGTTATCTCGTAGGCTTTGGGACGGGCAGTGCTCAGGTGAATATTTCTAAATTTAGTGCAGAGACTGAAGAAGCACTAAACGACATCGTCAATATCGCCAATATGTCTGATGACTTTGCGGCGGAGGATGGTGAGAGCAACGAGGCAGCCTATGCTGAGTTAGTGGAATATCTAAAAGTCGCGGTGCTATTAATGAGCAGCGAGATGCTAGCGGAAACCAAGAAAGATAGTTAGGGCGTGTAGCCGATGAGGATTGCGTGATGACGGATTGGGACAATAGTTTTACTGGCAAATTGAAAGGTGGAATGGTCGGGTCGCACAGTTTTGGTGGTGCCACTAGTTTCTTTCGAGCACCGTATTCGCGTGACTTACAAGGCGTGGATGTTGCCGTCAGTGGCGTGCCTTTCGATATAGCCACAACGAATCGCTCCGGCGCACGGCTGGGCCCACGCGCTATCCGCAATGCATCGATGTCTTTGGCTTGGGAGCGTCCTTGGCCTTGGAAACGAGACCCATTTGCCGAAATGGCCGTAGTGGATTACGGCGACTGTGAAGGAGGCTTATTGTCTGTCGCGCATATGGAGGGGCATGTTGCCAAAATTCTTGAAGCCGGGGCCGCTTCACTATTGCTCGGGGGTGATCATTTTATTACCTACCCTAGCCTATGTGCGCATGCCAAGGTGCATGGGCCTATCAGCCTTATTCATTTTGATGCTCATACCGACACTTGGCCGTCGTCAGGGGAGGGTATTAATCACGGCACGATGTTCTATAAGGCCGCTAAAGAAGGCATTGTGTTGCCTGACAGTTCCATTCAGATAGGAATTCGGACCACTAACGATGAGCCCTTAGGGTATAAGATTTTATCGGCAGCCGATGTGCACCGACAAGGGTGCGATGCTGCCATTGCTGCCATCAAAGAGCGGGTTGGCAATAAGCCCTGCTACATTACTTTCGATATCGATTGCCTTGATCCCGCCTATGCGCCCGGTACGGGAACGCCAGTGCCTGGGGGCTTATCGTCCATTCAAGCCTTAGAGATTATTCGGGGGTTGGTGGGGGTAAATTTAGTGGGCATGGATGTGGTTGAAGTGGCCCCTTCCTATGATCATGCAGAGATGACAGCGTTGGCCGCTGCGCAGATTGCTATCGAACTATTGTGTTTGTATGACGAGTGCCGCAATACAAAATAATTAGGAGAGTCAATGAACGATTCAACGACAAAAACACCATGGACGACGAGTGACGCAGAGGATCTCTACGCAATCAAAACTTGGAGCGCTGGTTTCTTCGGTGTGAACGAAGAAGGGCATATGTCGGTGTACCCAGTTCCAGATTCTGACTTAGAAATCGATATTACTGAAGTCATCGATGCGGCTTTAGAACAAGGCTGCACGCTCCCATTAATATTGCGGTTTCAAGATATTATTAGTGCGCGAGTTCGACGCCTGAACCTGACGTTTCAAGAGGCCATCGAAGAGGCTGGGTATGCGGGCGAGTACCGCACAATCTACCCAATCAAGGTCAATCAGCTTCACGAAGTGGTGGCGGAGGTCATGGAGGCCGGCAAGCCATTCAATCTCGGCCTAGAGTGTGGCTCTCCCGCTGAGCTTATGGCCACCCTTGCGTTGATAAGCGATGACACCCTGCTGTTATGCAATGGCGTGAAAGACCATACGATGTTGACCTTGGTGCTCAATGCACAGCAACTCGGTCAGCAAGTGATTCCAGTGATCGAAAAATACACAGAGTTCGATCAACTAATGGTGCTTGCTGACAAACGAGGGCTGGACGCCAGCAATGCGCCTAGACTAGGGGTGCGAGTGAAATTATCCACGCGCGGTTCAGGGCGCTGGTTTGAATCAGGTGGCTCAAGCTCTAAGTTTGGTTTGACGGTCCCCGAGCTTGTGAAACTGGTGACAGAGATGGAAGCACGCGGCTGCGCTGATCGCCTTGAACTGCTGCACTTTCACTTGGGCAGCCAGATTGCCGACACGCAGGTGCTACGCTCTGCGGTCAAGGAAATCGCGCAATTCTATGCTGACTTGCATGAGCGCGGTGTCAAAGTGAAGTTTCTCGATGTGGGGGGCGGCTTAGGGGTCAATTACGGCGGCAGTTATGGTGGTGAGTACGAAGATGTGGATTCGTCAATTAACTATGGCTTGAAGGAGTATGCCAACGTTATTGTCTTCGCCGTCAAAGAGATTTGTGAGCAGCGCAACGTGCCAATGCCAACGCTATTGTCGGAAAGCGGGCGCGCGATCACAGCTCATCACTCCATGTTGGTGATGCCAGTGCTCGGTGTGCATCGCCCTGATGCGCCTCCTATGCGCGATATGCCGAATGACCCACCGGTGGTGCTCAAGCGTATCGAGTCCGCCTATCAAGAGGCGCTTTCTGCCGAAACAAGGGGGGCATTGACCGAGATTATTCATGATGCCAAAGATGCCCATCAAGAAGCGGAGCAGTTGGCTCGCTTGGGTTATTTGAATATGGAGTTTTTGGCCCAGGCTGAGAGTTTGTATTGGAGCACTGCGCGAGAGGTGCTGCGCAAGTTTCAAGAACTTGAAATTGACCCAGTGCCAACCGAGCAGACTGAGCTTGAAACTGAGTTGACGGATTTGTATCTCACTGACTTCTCGGTATTTCAATCGATTCTAGATCATTGGGCCATAGGGCAAGTGTTCCCAGTATTGCCATTGGATCGTCTCGATGAAGAGCCTAAGCGTCGCGGTCAGGTGGTGGATTTGACGTGTGACTCCGATGGTAAAATCGATCAGTACGTGTCTTCAAATGCCAATAAGGCGAGTTTACCTTTGCATGATTATCGTCAAGGTGAACCCTATTACTTAGGCGTATTCTTAGTCGGAGCCTATCAAGAGATCTTAGGTGATGCGCATAATCTGCTTGGGCGAGTGGGAGAGGCGCATATCTATGCCAGCGCCGACGAGCCGGGCAACTTCTGGATCGAGGAAATGATTCCTGCGATTAGTATTAAGAAGATGTTGTCGACAGTGCAGTATTTTCCAAGCGACCTCGATCGCCGTATGACCGAGCTTATTCGTCGCAAGATCGAAGCGGGGGTTGTGAAACCAGCCGAGGGAATGCGGATCCTCAACAATTACACCAAGCGCCTAGAAGGGACGACTTATTGCGATACCGATATCGTTGCACGGGAAGCGAAAGACTAGATAACCCTTGACAACATACCAACCGGTATGAACAATGACGGCTATGACGAAGAGAAGCCCCAAATGAGCGCAGCAATAGATACTCGATCAAAGTTGATGCAAACCGCCAGTCACTTAATCTGGGAAAGCAGCTATGACAATGTAGGCATTGTCGAAATCTGCAAACAAGCTGGAGTGACCAAGGGTGCGTTCTATCATCACTTTCAATCGAAGGCAGATCTTTTCGTGCACGCAAGTTTGCATGATTGGGCTTCTATTCAGGCCGATTTCGACAAGATCTTATCGCCACGCTTTAGTGCGCTTGAACAATTGCAGGGCGTGCTCTCACTAGCCATCTCTAGGCAATGCAAGCTTGGCGACGAAGTGCGTATTTGCGGTTGTCCCTCGTTCACCTCTGGTGGGCAATCCGGTTGCGAAGAAGAGCAAGTGCGCAGCGCTATTAAGAAAATGTCTACCGAAGGAAGTGCTTACTTCGCCGCATTGATTCGTAACTTGCAGGCTGAAGGCTGTTTGATCGTCGAGGTAGACGTGCAACAGACTGCCCGAATGTTGCAGCATTTTATGCAAGGCGTCCTTGAGCACGGGCGCATCTTCCAAGACTTCGAAACATTCTGCGCCGACTTGCAGGCTGGGTTTTACCAAATCCTTGGTCTGAAACCTGAGCATCGTCATTTCAGTTGTATGCGCTCTAAAGTAGTTGAGTGTGTGCCTGAGCGCATCTAGTTCGCTTTAGTCCTTTTTCGTTTAGACCCTCCTCGCCTAATACCGTGCAGTTCCCCCTATGTCTTGCGCTAGCGCGGCTTTGTCACCCGCATGCCTTAACGTCTGTCACAAGTTTTGTATAAATTTAAGTTTGGGTGTTGACCAGCATACCGACCGGTATGTATAGTGCGCACATCGATCATGCAAAGGTCGATTTAATTACCGTGACGTGGTTAGGGGATAAAAGACATGATGTCGAATACAGTATTAAGAACAGCGCAGATAGGCTTATTTACTCTCGTGTTAGGTGGTATGGCCGTCATTGCAATGAATGCAGTCAGTGGCAGCAGCACGGCCAACGCGAGTGCGGCTGAAGCTCCGCCAAGTCTGCCAACGGTAGAAACGATAACCCTAGAAAATACTCCCATGCGGCACTGGAGTTCTTTTTCTGGCCGTCTTACAGCAGTGGATTCCGCTCAGCTGAGACCATTAGTTAGCGGCACTATTGAACAAGTGTTGTTTGAAGACGGCGATGAAGTGGAGCAGGGCCAAACGCTTTTCGTCATCGACCCTCGTCCATTCGAAGCACGCCTTGCACAAGCAAGGGCAGCACTACAATCGGCAGAATCTGCCGCGCAATTAGCTGAAACAGAATTTAATCGTGCCAATGCATTAGCGCAAAACAAAGCCGTGTCTGAAAGTATTCGCGACAATCGCGCAAATGATTTGCACATTGCCCAGTCGCAATTGGCCTCGGCGCAGGCGCAAGAAATTGAAGCAGCGCTAGATTTGGAGTACGCCTACGTCAAGGCGCCATTCTCTGGTCGCGTTGGCCGGGCCGAAGTCACCGTTGGCAATATCGTGCAAGCCGGACCAAACGCGCCAGTGCTTACTTCTCTTGTAAACCTTGAGCGTCTCTATGCTGAGTTCGATGTCGATGAAGAGAACTACTTTCGTATAGTGCGCAGCCGTAATGACAATAGTTCTGAGGGCGAGCGAGCTCTGAGTTCGATTGTCCCTGTCGAGATTACTATTCAAGGGCAAGACGATAGGGTTTATCGGGCCTCGTTGTATGCGTTCGATAATCAGCTGGATGAAAGTTCAGGCACGATTCGGGCCCGCGCTATCGTGCAAAACCTCGACAGTAGTTTGATCCCAGGTTTGTTTGCCAATGTGCGTATTGGTACGGCTCAAGAAACACCTACCTTACTAGTGCCAGAACGCGCTATCAGCGTGAGTCAAAGTAAGCGTTTTGTCTATGTGGTCGATGCCGATAACAAAGTGCAATTCCGCGAAGTAACGCTTGGCCAGAGTATAGATGGGCAGCGCGTCGTGTTGTCAGGGCTCAGTCGCGGCGAACGCGTGATCGTCAATGGAATTCAGCGCGTGAGAAATGACATGCAGGTGGCTGTAGCCTCGAGTTAAGGGCTACGCGCCGCATTTAAAGAAGCAAGTTTTTTCCAATTTTCTATTCAAGAGTCTCTCATGAATTTTTCTCGATTTTTTATCGATAGGCCCATCTTTGCCAGCGTTTTGTCATTGATGATTCTAATGGCAGGCATTATCTCAATGTATAAGCTGCCAGTGTCAGAGTACCCAGAAGTGGTGCCACCCTCAATTGTGGTCAATGCTCAGTTCCCTGGCGCGAACCCAACCGTCATCGCTGAGACAGTCTCCACACCACTGGAAGAGCAGCTCAGTGGTGTCGAGAATCTGTTGTACATGTCCTCGCAGGCTAATTCAGATGGTTTGATGACATTGACCCTAACGTTTGCAATAGGCACCGATCCTGACCTTGCCCAACAGCAAGTTCAGAACCGTGTCGCGCAAGCGACTCCGCGTTTGCCTGAGGTCACTCGGCAGCTAGGCGTGACGACGATTAAAGCCTCACCAGATCTTACGATGGTAGTGAATTTGCGCTCGCCAGATGCGCGTTATGACATGCTGTATTTGCGCAACTATGGGGTGCTCAATGTGAAAGATCAGCTCGCTAGAATCCCTGGGGTAGGGCAAGTGCAGTTGTTTGGCTCTGGTGATTACGCCATGCGTCTTTGGTTGCAACCAGACAAGATTGCCGAACTTAATCTAACGGCTAATGATGTAATCAATACGGTGAGAAGCCAGAATGTACAAGTCTCTGCCGGCATCATTGGTAGTGCACCCAATCCGTCGCCCCTTGAAATGCAATTGCCGATCAATACTAAGGGACGGCTGGAATCGGTCGAAGAGTTTGAAAATATCATCGTGGCCACAAGCCCTTCTGGCGCCATTACGCGTTTGAAAGATGTGGCGCGAATTGAACTTGGCGCGTCCAGCTATAATTTGCGCTCTGTGCTCAACAACGAGCAAGCCGTCGGGATTCCTATCATGCAGGCTCCCGGTGCCAACGCGATCGAGCTTTCCGATAATGTGCGCGCCACGATGGAAGAGCTGAAGAAGAGCTTCCCTGAAGGCATGGATTATGCTGTCGCCTATGATCCGACAGTTTTCGTGCGTGACTCGATCAGTGCGGTCATCAAAACTTTGCTTGAGGCAATCGCCTTGGTAGTCGTTGTCGTTATCCTTTTCTTGCAAAAATGGCGCACGTCTTTGATTCCGTTATTGGCAGTGCCAGTGTCAATCGTCGGCACGTTTAGCCTGATGTATCTGTTTGGGTTCTCAATCAATGTATTGTCCTTGTTCGGACTTGTCCTTGCTATTGGTATTGTTGTTGACGACGCCATCGTGGTGGTTGAAAACGTCGAGCGGAATATCGAAAGAGGCTTGGCCCCGCGTGAGGCAACTTATCAAGCAATGCGTGAAGTGAGTGGCCCGATCATCGCGATCTCCCTAACGCTGATTGCCGTGTTCGTGCCTATTGGCTTTATTAGTGGGCTCAATGGGCAGTTCTATAAACAGTTTGCCTTAACGATTGCCATCTCGACGGTGATCTCTGCGTTTAACTCCTTAACACTTAGCCCTGCGTTGTCAGCGTTATTACTAAAACCTAAACAAGAGAAGGCGAACGAGACAGCACCATCACGCAATATAGTGATGCGTGCCGTGAATGCGTTTTTTGCCAAATTCAATCGGGGCTTTTCAGCAGCTTCTGATTCTTACAGCGTGACGGTAGGGCGCTTATTAGGCCGACGTGGCGCAACATTCGCAGTGTATTTTCTGCTGCTATTTTTGACTTGGGGAAGTTTCGAAACCCTTCCTAAAGGCTTTATTCCAACCCAAGATAAGCAGTACCTAATGGGCATTGCGCAGTTGCCTGCCGGAGCAACATTGGATCGCAGTGAAGAGGTCATTCGTGAAATGTCCTCCATCATGTTAGAGCACCCAGGGGTCGAGAACGCCGTGGGCTTTCCAGGGCTTTCAGTCAACGGTTTTACCAATAGCGCTAACGAAGGCTTGATCTTTATTGCCTTAAAACCTTTTGCACAGCGCACAGCAGAGGACATGTCCGCCGGTGCGATCGCCAATGCTTTACAGATGCGGTTCTCTGGTATCGAAGAGGCGTTTGTGTCGGTGTTTCCTCCACCGCCAGTCTTAGGGCTGGGCGCGCTTGGGGGCTTTCGACTGCAGGTGCAAGACCGCGGCAATTTAGGCAACGACGCGCTCAATGATGCAATAACGGCAGTGACCCAGAAGGCGTGGGCGACGCCTGAGTTAGTCGGTGTATTCTCGAATTACCGAATTAATTCACCCCAATTATTCGTTGATTTGGATCGCGATAAGGCCGTGCAATTAGGTCTTTCTATTCCCGAGATATTTGACACCATGCAGATCTATTTAGGGTCTGCCTATGTCAATGATTTGAATCTGTTCGGCCGTACCTATCAAGTGGTGGCGCAGGCGGACTCAGAATACCGTGATAGCCCTGAAGATATTAGCCAGCTGCAAGTGCGTAACCGCGTTGGCGAAATGGTGCCGCTTGGCACAGTCATGACGGTGCAAGAGAGCTACGGCCCAACTAGTGCGCAGCGTTATAACGGCTTTCGTGCGGGAGACATCAACGGTGGACCTGCTCCTGGGTATTCTAGCGGTGAAGCACAAGCGGCGATGGTGCGAATTCTCGATGAGACGCTACCCGATGGTATCGAATACGAATGGACGGATATGACCTATCAGGAAATTTTGGCGGGCAATACAGCCTTGCTGATCTTCCCGTTGTGTATGTTCCTTGTGTATCTAGTTCTAGCCGCGCAGTACGAGAGCCTGACATTGCCATTGGCGGTCATTCTTATCGTGCCATTGAGCGTCTTAGCGGCCTTGACCGGTGTATGGCTCACTGGAGGCAGCATCGATATCTTTACCCAGATATCCTTGTTTGTGCTCATCGGTTTGGCGAGTAAGAACGCCATTTTGATTGTGGAGTTTGCACGTGAACTCGAGCACAAGGGCTTGGGCATCGTCGAGGCGGCAATCGAAGCGTCACGCCTCAGGCTACGGCCAATTTTGATGACCTCGCTAGCCTTCATCATGGGGGTGTTGCCGATGGTGATATCAACCGGCGCAGGTGCTGAGATGCGTAACATCATGGGTGTGGCGGTTTTCTCTGGCATGATTGGCGTGACTGTCTTTGGCTTGTTCTTGACGCCTGTGTTCTATGTGGCACTGCGTAAATTGGAATCGAAGTGGCAGGGCCAAAAGCAAAAAGAAGGAGTAGCGGTATGAAGCTTATTCAAGATGGTGCCAAGAAGCTTACTTTGCTGGGGGTGATAATCAGCCTGACTGCTTGCGTCAGCGATGCCTCCTACCAAACCCTGTCGGTGCCCCCAGCGGTACAGCCGCAGTTTCAAGTGCCAGATTCATCACCACAGATCAATAGTGAGGAAGTGCTGGTGAGTTGGTGGGAATCACTTGGCGATGCGCAGCTAAGTGCGTTGGTCAACGACGCGATGCAGCATAATAACGATGTTGGCATCGCCATTGCTAACTTAGAGCGTGCGCGCAGCGATTTGCGTGGGGCGGGATTGGAGTTGCTCCCTGATATTGGCTCTAGCATCAGTGCAAGTGATCAACGCCTGGCAGACGCCGCGGCCATTGGCTTCAGCGATAATCGTTTCACCCAGTACCAAGCCGGTTTTGATGCAAGCTGGGAGCTAGACCTTTTCGGTCGCCTGCGCCAGCAACGCCTGGCCGCACGGGCAGACCTAGCAGCCACGCAGGCAGAGCTCGACCAAGTGTATGTGTCGGTGGCCGCCGAGGTGGCTCGTAGTTATATACAGTTACGTGGAGCCCAGCTGCGACTAAGCGTAGGCGAGCGCAATGTCGATGTAATTTCCCAGTCAGCCGATTTGACGCAGCAATTGTTGGACGGTGGCCTAGGTGACAACTTAGATGTACAGCGCGCTTTGGCGCAGTTGGAGTTAGCCCGTGCTGCATTGCCAAGCCTGCGTGCACAAGTGGCGATGAATATTAATCGCTTGAGTGTTCTTACAGGCCAGATGCCGGCGGCATTACACAATAGTTTAAGTTCACCTCAAGGTTTGCCATCGATACCACCGTCTATTGCAGTGGGTGACCCAATCGAGCTTCTCAAGCGTAGACCAGATATACGCATTGCAGAGCGACAACTTGCCAGTGCCATTGCCCGTTACAAGGTCAGCGTGGCGCAGTTGTACCCGCAAGTCTCTATCAGTGGCAGCATTGGTTTTCTTGCCACCGCCTTTGCCGATCTGGGCAGTGCAGGCACGTTAACCCATATAGTGGGGCCGAATATTACTTGGGACGCATTCAATTTCGGGCGCTTGCAGAATCAGATAGATGCAGCCGATGCTGGTATTCAAGCGCAGTTAGAAGTGTTTGAGAAAACGCTGCTCAGTTCATTCGAAGAGGTGGATAACGCGATGGTGACACTCACCTCCGAGATTGAGCGACAAGAAAGTCTGCGGGCCGCGGCACAGGCGAGCGCTCAGACTTCCGATATCGCGAGGCAACGTTTCGAAGCGGGGGCCGATAGTTTTTTAGATTTGCTTGATGCCCAGCGCACGCAATTGGCTGCAGAGGATCAATTGGCTAGCAGTGAAACAGCGCTCGCTCTGCAAGTCATTGTCCTGTACAAGGCTCTCGGCGGTGGTTGGCAGTTGCATGTGAACTAAGTGAAATCGAGGAAGGTTTCTCGTTTGCCTGCGCCACGTATTCTCTTTCGTGGCGCAGGTTTTTTTTAGGGGCCAAATAAGTCGCGCACGCCATTGCTGATATTTTCCACGGCATCCTCAATCTTCTGTACGCCGTCATCGAGTTGCTGTCTTGCGCCGTCGATCAATACATCCATATTGGGCACGCCTTCTCGTATGATCGCTTGATTCAAAGCCGATAGTATCTGACGTGCGGCCTCGGCGACGGTGACAGCGCTGCTGTTCTCGCCAATATTAGTCAGCACTAAATCGGGTAATGGCACAGGCGCACTAGCGACTCGAGTGTGCAGGTCAATCTGTGGATTGTTCATGCGAAACTCGCGAATGATTACCTGGGTGCTCGCTGGAGCATCGGGGTTGGCCTCAACTACAGGTGCGGCATCACTGTCGGGAAGGTTTGCTAGCAGTGCGCGAATATTGTCTCTTACCACCGTTGTCTCATAGGTGATCTTGGCGTCATCGATTTGAATCAGATTGATCTCGATAACATCACTGAGAATACTGGCGGTATTGATGGAGACATCCAAACCACCCAGCTCAATCGCATAGGGCGCATCGAAACCTTCTGGGTTGGCAATAGTGAGCCCACGAATACTGCCTTCACCTGTAAAGGGTGAAACGCTGACTCCAGATACTGTTACTGCCGTCCCTAGGGCATTGCTACCGGCGATCTCGATGCCGCGACGAATGCCGTTTTCATAGTTCAAATAGGCGAATACACCACCGGCGACAATTAAAATCAGTAGTGTGAGCAATAACTTTTTCATGCGTTTTACCTGTTTCTTACGAATTGTTGCCTAAGGATGAAGCTTTTCGCTGACTTGAGCAAATCCATTGCGCAGTCAGCGAAGTGCTTAGTGCTTACTCTTGCGCATCAAGCTCAAGTGTTTCTGTGGGCGCACTTTCTTTTTGAATGCTCAGGTAGAGAGCGGCAAAGGAAGATTTGATCCACATCAGGGCAGGAAAGACACCAATTATGAATAGTAGGATGCCGCTAAGAAAAATGAAGATCGACAAAATGCCAAGCAAGAAAATTTTCAGAGTATGGCCTTGCGTCATGCGCCAGCTAGCCTCGACCGCTGCGACTGGGTCCATATCCTCATCCATTACGAGGTAAGAGGTAAAGACAAGTCGGCAGGCGATATAGATGCCAGGGAATATGAATGCCACAAAGCCAATAATGACTAAGCCAAATGCTAATAGATTAGAGAGCACGACATTGAGATAGCATTTAAAACCGTCAAGGATGCTCTTGATCAAGACATTGTCGCCTCGCACACCCTTTAAAAACACGAGATCTGCCCCGTAATTGAATGCCGGAGCTATGAGAATCATGAAGGCGAGAAGAAGCAGCGAGTGAATCGACTTAATTGGGTCACTGCTAGTAAAGTTGTAGTTTTGGCTCTGCGAGGGAATGTCGATCACCGCAATCACTAGGGCGACAAGAAAGAAGAGTAAGGCATTTTCCTTCATTCGCTTCCAGCCAAAGGCTAGTGCTCTACCAGGGCCGGGACGGAAATCGATAGTGACTAATTCGTTCTGCATGTTTTGCTCCTTTTGCGCGTTTTAATGGGAAGCGCTAGGTTGCAATAGTGGAGTAAGAGCCATTTTGCGAACAGCGACTAAGGTAGTGTTTTGCAATTAACTACTTTGGTAGGGCTGACTACTTAGGTCGTAATGCTATATTTGCCCCCATGATTAACTTATTCGACTTCATCCTATGAACGCAATCGGTGCTGTCACCCAATGGCTAGGTTTTACCCTTTGTCTATCGTTGTCTGTGGCAGGCATTCTCGTGTTGTTTCGCTATCGCAGAATCGAGCTTGGCGACAATCTGCAGTTTCTACAATATAGCTTCATTCTGATAAGCGTTTTTTTGTATTACAGTCTTTGGAGTCAAATTCTGCTTCCGCGGTTTTACATTGTCGACAATGTAGAGCAGGTCGCCAATGTGATCTCTGGTTTGGGCACGCCGTTTTTCTTCATAGCGCTGCTTATGCAATTGCTATGGGCCTGCCGCTTGCAGAAGCGTCATGCAATTTCATGGATAGTCGGTGTGTCGATGCTGGCTAGCTTCGCTGCTTTTTCAGCCTTGAGCGGCGGGCTAATGGGGCAGGATCCGCTAAGAAGTGCGTGGTCTATCGTAGGGGCGGTGTTTGCAGGGGCGCTCACGATATTGCTCTTTCTGGCGAAAGACCAAACGCTACGGGATAATCGAAGTCAGTACTTGCTAATGCTGAGCGCCTTAACTGGCTTGGTGCACTTTAGTTATTTCACTGCACTGGCCGATGCGCCACTCTATGAGCCGGCTTTTGCAGTATTGTTCTATTGCAGTCACAGCGCCTTCGCGGTGCTCTATGTTTATAGTGCCAAGGCCTCACAAGTCACGCCAGTAGGGATCGATGGGGTAGAGCATTTGATCCAAAAGTTCGGTATCAGCAAACGCGAAGCCGATGTGGTGAGAGGGATCTATGCAGGCAAGACCAATCAAGAAATTGCAAATCAACTGTTTTTGTCGCTGCAAACAGTGAAGGATCACGCTTCGCGAAGCTATCAAAAAACCTTTGTAAAGAACCGTGGGCAGCTGATCGCCTTGGTGCGCGACGTTGAGAGCCGTGCGCAGCAATAAGCCTGCGCACGGCGATATTGCTCTATCGCAATAGCAGGGTAGGAATAGTAGCCGAGCGCAAAAGGTCTGTGGTTTTGCTGCCCATAAATAGGCTGCGCAGTGGTGAGTGGCTATAGGCTCCCATCAACAGAATATCGATACTCTGTGCTTTGACCTCTCTTGCAATCACTGTCTCGGCGTCGCCAGGAATGTGCTGGCTGATCGTTTCGAAACCGGCTTTTTCGAGCTTGCTCTTCGCCCACTGCAATTGTTTTGCGGCGTCTTGACCATCCTTGCCGGACATCAATAGGTGTATAGGCATGCCCTTGAACAGTGGGCTGCGCGCGACTAATTTGACTCCATCGCGTGTGGCGATGCTGCCATCGAAGGCGATCATCGCACGGCGAGGTTCTTTAAAGCCTTCGGTCACCGTCAAGATAGGCTTGCGCAGATTGCGCACGGTGCGTTCGACATGGCGCCCAATGTCTCTTTGAGTCTGATCCGCAGACCTGCCGCGGCGGCCCAATACGAACATGCGCACTTCGTCCTCTTGCTCTTTGAGTGTCTCTTCGAGCTGGCCATAGCGTTGGCGTACATCTGGGGTTTGGATGCCGGCGGCAACGGCGCGCTCACGCAATCCATTCAAGAATAGTCGTCCCCGCTCGCGGGCTTCTTTGCTGCGTGATTCGTCTTTGCTGGAAAGGGTTTCTAGCAATTGTTCTTGGGCATCGATGCCAATGGCGCCACTGTGGTCTTTGCTGTCAGAGATCTCTTGGTGACGATCGATAACATGTAAAAACTCTAGGGGGGCGGAGACGCGCCCAGCGACCCAAGCCGCGTAGTCGGCTACATATTCGGCATAGCGTGATTGGTCGACACAAGCGAGGATTTTAGGTTCTGCTTTCATCATTTCTCTCCTAATGCCCCAACAGTATGTCGTCGGGGCCGCCTTTGTCGAACTCTCCGAATTTATCCACCATGGTCGCGCTAGCCTCGTTCAAGCCTATCACTTCAACCTCAGCCCCTTCGCGGCGGAATTTGGTAACGACTTTGTCTAACGCGCTGACTGCAGTTATGTCCCAGAAGTGAGCGCGGCTTACATCGATGCGTACTTTTTCAATCACTTCTTTGTAGTCGAAGGCGTTCACGAATCGGTCGGCACTAGCGAAGAATACCTGCCCTAACACGGTATAAGTGCGGGTGCGGCCTTCGTCTTCGGCGAGAGAGAGAATTCGCAAGATGCGACCAACTTTATGGGCGAAGAAGAAACCAGAGGCCAAGACCCCAGTGAGCACGCCCATCGCCAAGTCGTGGGTGAGTACTGTGACCGCTACCGTGGCAATCATCACTACGCTTGAGCTCTTTGGGTGTTCGCGCAAATTCTTAATCGACGCCCAATTGAATGTTCCAATCGATACCATGATCATGACTGCAACGAGCGCGGCCATTGGAATGCGGCCGACCCAATCTCCTAAGAACACGACCATGAGCAATAAGAAGAGCCCCGCCGAAAGCGTCGATAAGCGACCACGGCCACCGGACTTCACATTGATGACTGACTGCCCGATCATCGCGCAGCCTGCCATGCCGCCAATGAAACCGCTGGCGATATTGGCGACACCCTGACCCAAGCATTCTCGGTTCTTGTCGCTTTTTGTGTCAGTGAGATCATCCACAATGGTGGCCGTCATTAATGATTCCAGAAGCCCCACCACCATCAAGGTGAGTGAGAACGGGAAGATAATCATTAAGGTTTCCCAAGTGAAAGGAATGTCTGGAATGAGGAAGACAGGCAGGCTGTCTGGTAGTTCACCCATGTCACCCACGGTGCGGATGTCTAGGTCGATGATCAATGCCACAGCGGTTAAGACCACGATGGTGACCAGTGGGGATGGAATCGCGCGAGTAATATAAGGGAAGCCATAAATGATGCCCAAGCCTGCCGCCGTCATGGCATAGACATGCCAGGTGACATTAGTGAGCTCGGGTAGCTGCGCCATAAAAATTAGAATGGCTAATGCGTTAACGAAACCTGTCACCACCGAACGAGACACAAAGCGCATCAAGGCCCCTAGATGAATCCAGCCCGCGATGATTTGTAGCACCCCAGTCAACACAGTGGCGGCGAGTAGGTATTGCAGCCCGTGGTCTTTAACGAGCGTCACCATGACCAATGCCATTGCGCCTGTTGCTGCGGAGATCATGCCTGGGCGGCCACCGACGAAGGCGATTACCACGGCTATACAGAAAGACGCATAGAGCCCGACCTTTGGGTCGACACCGGCAATGATAGAGAAGGCGATAGCTTCTGGGATTAGCGCGAGTGCAACCACGAGGCCGGCCAAAAGATCGTTACGGACGTTTGCAAACCAGTCCTGACGTATCGTATTCATGTAGGGCGTATTCCATTTTAAAGCCGAGCTAGGGCGGCAATGAATGAGCAGTGCTGAGTAAATGTTGGGCGAAGAGAAGAGGTTTTATTGTGATTCGCTTAAGAACTGGCCGCTTATCGACAAGTGACTGCAATTAAGGGGCGCGATTGTACAGGCTGCGAGGCTCGGAGACAAAAAAAAATCGGGTGCTACCGATAAGGCGGCACCCGATTTTTAAGCTTAAGCGTTTAGCTTAGAAGAAGTTGTAGTTCACGCGGGCATAGAACACGCGTCCTAGAACATCTTGAGATTCCGCAGCCACACCGGCAATCATGCCGGTTTTCTGTGGCATACGGTCAGTAAGATTACGTGCACCAACGGAGAAGTTAAATTCGCCACCCAGTGCTTCGTAACCTCGGTAGGAATAAAACATATCCAATTGAGTCCATGCTCGCAGTTTGTCCGTATGGCGCCATTCGGAACCTGGGAAAAACTGTTGGAAACTAAACTCGTTGGCATCGAAGACCACTTCATCGATATAGCGAGTCGTTGCGCTGACCGTGTGATTGCCTAAGCCCCAATTGATACGCAAGTTCGCGCGGATCTGTGGAATAGTCGGCACGGCGCCAAAGTCATTGTTCTGATTGCCAACCGCTTCCATCACCGGCAGGTCATCGGCAAGCTGGAACTGGTAGGTATCAACATAAGTGGCTTGCAATTGCATATTGATATCGCCCCAACCGTCTAGACCCACCGAATCTAAGCTGAAACCATAGTCGACTTGTGTATCCCAAGCGCGCACCAACATCGAAGACGCGTTTGAATCACTCTGCAAAATCGTGTCTGGGGTTGTGATGTCAGAGGCGCTGCGGATGATACGCTTGTCTGAGCGTGGGTCGGCAACCCAAGCTTCTAATTGAGCTAGCGTTGGGTAAGGGTTTGCAGTGGTTGCCGCAAATCCTGTGGCCGCCTGAAAATTACGGTAATCAGAGCGAATGATGTCTTGTGTTGTGGTGCTCACAATACGGTCGGTAAAGTCAGTCTCACTCCAAGTGATCGACCAGCTCAAATTATCCAATAGGTCGATATCGACACCGAACGATAGGCTGTCAGATGACTCTGATGCTAGGGCAGGGTTTCCGCTTCGACAAGAAGTGATGAACCCTTGGAAGGGTGAGAATAAATCGTCAACGTTACTCAAACCGCAAATCTGGGGTGAGCCCAGCTGTGCCAGAGTAGGTACGATGAACGCTTCGCCCTTGGTTGCCCGAATGTTCAACCAATCGGTTGGCACATAGATCAAGCCAAATTTATCCACCACAGCACTTTGCCCGGTGCTGAAACTTTCATCGCGCACCGCGGCGCTTAGTTCTAAGTTTTCTAGCAATGGAAACGCAAACTCAGCAAACCATGAGTCACTGCTGCGGCTCTGGCTAGTAGGGAGCTCCTGTACACCGATCAATTGGTCATCGCGAATTGACGTGGCGGTTGGGCCGTTTTTGTCTGTCTCTTCGCGGCGCTGATAACCCGCGGCCATTGCGATCGGGCCGCCAGGCAATTCGAAACCACCAGGGGATACATCACCGTTGAAGGTTAGGTTGAAGGTTTGTAGCTCATCTCGATCATCGATCGCATCCTGAGTGAAGATGGCATCGGCAACATGTTGAGGGGTTCTAAATTGTGGATCGATCGCGCCAAACGGATTGAAACAGCTGTCCACATCGTTGACGACATCACAGTTCAAACCTTGGGCCACAGCGCCAACGCTAAATTGCTGAGAGTTATTGCCCACGCTGTCATAGAAGCTATACACATAATCTGCATTGCCCTGCCAACCTTCCAAGCCAGGCACTGCAAACTCTAAGCCTGAGGCAAAACGCAGCGCGCGTCTGTCTACTTGGTAGCTTTGGAAGTGACCGAACTCTTGCATGGCTGTTGGGATAGTGTTTGCCTCTGGCTTACCAAAAGGCATCCACTGTGCACCATTAATGTAAACGTCCTCATTGAAGGGGACGCCGCCCAGCGGGTCGTTCTCGATCGAAGCGAGACGATTGTTAGCGAACACCACTGAGCCGGAGGCATCGCGTTGTGGCAGTGGGCGGCCGTAGCCGTCCAGCACTATTGCACCATTAGCGTCACGAGCTGGTTCGGCAAACAAATTTGCACCTGTGGAGGTTTGAGCTCTAAACGTATTGCCAGGTAATTCACCACGCACGACTGGGATGGCGCCATCAGAGCGGGCACCAGGGTTGCCGGTATTATTCCGGTTGCGATAGACCTGACGGTTCCACATGAGCTGTGAGTTAAAAGTCACGTCGTCACTAATTTCCCAGTTTAAATTTCCATACAGGGATGAAGTGTTGTAGTCGGGTTGATAGTCACGGGTGTCGCCGAAACTCATAAAGCAGCGGCCACCAAGGGGAACGCCCCATGGGTTATTCCCGGCCGCGGCTTGGTCTTGGTCAATGCGATAACCACAGCTAGGATCCATGCGGCTAGTTGAGGCGCCAGTTAAATTACCGTTCTCATCACGCACGGGTACTGTGTAGTTGCCTGGGTTTGATCCGCCATTGTGGGTTAGACCTGAACGAACATACTCGGGGCGTTCGTCCCAAGCTAAAGTGGCTGAGTCAACGAATGAGCCTGCAACGACGAGATCGACGTCACCGATGCTTTTACCGCCAAGGAATGAGGTTTCAATTCGGCCATAGTCATCACGACTATCGCGCTCTTCAAAGTATTCCACTTTCAGGCCATCGAATGAGCGATACGGAATCAAGTTCACAACCCCTGCCACGGCGTCTGTGCCATACAGTGCTGCGGCACCGTCGGTGACCACCTCTATGCGCTGTAGTGCTGAAGCTGGCAACATAACTTGTACGTTATCGGTAGCAACCCGTCTGCTGTCTACCAAGGTTAGCGTTGCGCGGGGGCCAAGGCCGCGCAGGTTGAAATTAGAAGTAGTACTAGTCACGCCTTGAATGGAGTTGGTCGTGGCAGTGCCGTTGTTGAAGGTCAAATTTGAGACGACCTGCGCCATGTTGACAGTGCCTTGAGACTCCAGGTCTTCGGCGCTGAGCTGCGTGATGGGAGATGCCGCCGCAATGCCTTCAGAACGGCGAATAAAGGAGCCGGTAACGACGACTTCTTCGACTTCTGGCGCTTGCGCGATTGATTGTCCTGCGCCCCCAAGCATGGTTAGAGCGATAGCGGTGCTGAGGAGTTTGTGAGTGAAGGTGGGGCGGATTTGGGGTGTAGGTATTTTGGTCATTTTTAGCCTCAATCTTGTTGTTATTAATGAGTCGATAGCAAAGCCAAGATTTTCAGACACATTTTAGTCAGTGCCTTGATGAAATCTTTTAAGCAGGCTAGCACGGGTGTTGGAGGGCGGGGCTAGTGTGATTTTGAAAAAATGTTACTGCCTTACAGAATTAGTCAGTCAAAAAAATGATGAATTTCTAAGAAAAAATCTAGGAGTCCAGATTTTCGCTAATAGCGTTAACCAAGTGATTCTCGTAACTTATTGTTTTTTATATCATAGTTTGAAATTCGTCAGTCGTGCGCTAGGGATTACAGGAATAGAGGCAACTAATTGGGAACTGATCCCAGCTTTAGTTTAATAAGATTTTTTCTTATCGACGAAATACGCGTTGGTGGTATTTACCGCGTAGGCCTCTAGGGCTGCTAGAAAACTTTTTGTCACGTCGTCAATGTCAGTGATCGCCGCTTGGTGGGGCGATACGAAGACCTGTGGGTGTTGCCAAAGCCAAGATGATTTAGGAAGTGGCTCTTCTTCGAAAACATCCAACACGCAATAAGCGAATTGGCCAGCTTCTATGGCCAGCGCAAGGTCTTGTGTCTTCACGGTTGCGCCACGGCCAATGTTAATGAACAGTGCATGTTGAAAGCGCGAGAAAAAATGGGCGTCTAGCAAGCCCTGGGTGGCCGCCACATGGGGCAGTGTATTAATCACGCAAGTGACCTCTGACAAAGTGTCAGGTAATTCCTCAAAGCGGAAGCAGCGTTCAAAATTAGGGCCAGCAGAGGCGCCAGAGGTATTAACGCCAATGACGGTGATGCCTACGCTGCGCAATAGCGTTGCAACTCCCTGTGCCATTGAGCCTGTGCCGAGCAGCAGAACTGTTTTATTTTTGCTGCTAACAGCAGCGCGTTCTGGCCACGCCTGTGTTTGCATGTCCTTGTATATGGCAAAAGTGTCTTGCAGAAAATTCAGAATATGACAAAGGCAAAATTCGCCCGCCTTAGCGCCTAATGCGCCTGTGGTTCGTGATAGGCGTAAGTCCTTATTGAGATCGGTGCGTTTAACGAAGCCGTCTACGCCTGCGCCAAAACTATGTATCCACTTGAGCTTGTGCAGCGAAACCTCAGCGTCGATAGGAAAGCTCGCCAGGCAATCTGCCCAGTCTATCTGGGCCTGGGTTACCTGGTCTGCGATCTGTACATCCAGGCCAAGAGTATTGCCTTTGAAGGCCTCGTAAAACTGTGTGGAAAGCCTGCCGGTGGAGAGAACTTTGATCATGAGCCTGCCTAAAGATCTGGCGATTGAACGGATGCCGCTATAGTAGCGCCTCTTTGCAGTAAGACTTACCCATATGATGAAAAATCTACAAATAAAACTGCGCAAAGGCAGAGTGCTGATTTGCGCAAAATGTTTATAACATTATGAATTATAAAGATTAAGTTTAATTTTTGTGGCGCTTGGCATAGGCATTGCAAACTTGTTTAACAAGCGCGGTGTAAAGCCGGTTTTTTTATCAACCTTATAGACAAGGGAGTTTATATGCCAACTGCAAAGAAAGTTGAAAAGGAAGTTAATCACGCACCAATCACTGAGAAGATGACGGCTGCTGCACACGAGTCCGTGGATAAGGCAGCGATTCATGCCAGTGCCGCCGAAGAGACTATTCGCGAAACTGTTGAGAATACCTCTGAGACGCTTGCAGGCAAACGCGCATCGGTAGAGATGGAGCTAGGCACTGCGGCTGATAAGGCGCGCAAACTAGTGGTTGAGAACCCGCTGATGGCGGCTGGTGTGGCGTTCACAGCAGGCTTGCTTGTCACTTCGCTTCTAAGCAAGCGCTCATAAGCTCATGCAAACGCCTAATAGTCACCAAGAAACGGGTGAGCATAGCAAGAATCAGGAGAGCGGTGTTATCACCGCTCTTCTTGATTCTGCCACCCAAGTTTTGCAGCGCTATTCCACGCACTGGGAGACCAGTAAGGACATTCTGCGCGTCGAGTGGGCCATTACCCGCAAGTGTATCTGGTTCGCGATCGTTGTGCTTATTGTGTTCAGTGGCGTGGTCTTGAGTGCTTGCTTGGGCTTAACGGTTCTAGCCTCTTACGGTCTCTACACATTGGGGATGCCTGTATGGGGTATCGGTTTGACGTTGCTTGTCGCTCATGGTTTTGCGCTCTATGCATTGGTGCAAACGATGCGTGGCTTGATCAAGCGAATGGGTTTTAAAAAATCAGCGCAATTTTTTGCCCCTAGTATGAAAGGAGAACAATAATGCTTTTCGATTATTTACTGAAGAAAGACTACGCGCGTCTTGAGAGCTTGCAGCAAACTAGACGCTGGAATCGTTTGCTCATTACTAAAGAGCAGGCTGACCTAAAGCGAGAGGTGCTTAGAGAATTGGGCACTGGCAAGGGGATGTTGCTAAGCTTTACTGCCGGTTGCGCTACAGGCGTTACTGCCAGTCAGCGTGATCGTCTGTCGATATTAAAGCGCTTATCTATTTCGCAGATCGCAGCCTTCGCGAGCCTGCTTAAATAATTTTTTCCTACCCTTCGTAATACTGGCTATCTTTGTATTCATTGATAGCGGCATTTGCCAACACCCCTACAGCAGCCGTTACAGGCACAGCCAATAGCATTCCTACTATTCCGAACAAGGTGGCGCCAGCCATAAGCGCGAACAAGATCCATAGCGGGTGTAAGCCAACACTATCTCCAATAAGTTTAGGGCTGATAAAATTGCCCTCCAGGAACTGTCCTAGCACAAAGATGCCACCAATCATCGCTACATAAGACAGCTCGCTCGTCTGCAGCCAGGCTACAACCACGCCCATTAGGAAACCAACGATAGAGCCGAACAGTGGAATAATCGACAGTAAGCCGGCGGCAATCCCAATAAGAAAGCCATAGCGTAAACCCGCGATAGAAAGGGCAACAGCGTAAAGCACGCCAAGAGTGACTGCGACTAACAGCTGGCCGCGAATAAAGCCTGCAATCTTAAGGTCGATCTTGTCGCAAATGCCTTTGGTTTTCTCATAATTGTGTCTTGGCAGTAAACCATAAACCCATTGTGTGATTGATTGCCATTCGATCAACATGAAAAAGGCGACTAACGGCGTTACTACCACAAAAGTTAGAAAACCCATGATGGCAATGCCACCATTCATCAAGCCCTCAAGTAGGCTCGAGCTTGCACTCAAGGCACCGCTAATATTCTCTTTAACAGCGTCGCGAATATTTTGGTCTAGGTCGTCTTCGTTCACATTGCGCTCGACGATCTCGACATAGTGCTGCATTCGCTCCCAGGCTGCGTCTATATATTGCGGCGCCGTTTCGGCTAGATCGGCTAGCTCCTTATATAGGGGAGGGATGAGCAGAAAAGCAAGTGTGAAAATGGCAATAGCAAAAAATGAAAGAATAATAACAGCCGCAGGTTTGCGAGGAAGCTTGTGCTTCTCTAAGAAGTTCATAAATGGATTTAAAAGATAAGCGATGATGATGCCCACTACAAAGGGCAATAATACATCGCTAAAAATCCACACAAACGCAAATAAGAGGGCGCTAACGGCCAACCAAAATATTAACTGTTCTTTTAATTTCATTCTCTGCCTGCCTTTGTTGTGTTGTTACCTAGCTCTGGGGCCAGCAAGCCACCATATGACTAAGCCTATAAAAGGAAGGAAAAGAATGATCAGAATCCACACGAGTTTCTTTACCGTGCTTGCGCCGCTTTCCATGATCTTTAAGATCGCGAATATATCCAGAACCAAAATTATAAAACCAAGTAGACCGTATTCCATTGTGATGTCCTTTTTAGTTAATGTTCGAAGGTATTGTGAGCAATGTTTGTGCCACATAGATAGTTCAAGTGTTGTGGGGCGCTAGAGCGGCAAAAGGAAAAAAGTGCAGCGCTTTTGATGTAACTATTACAAGGTGACTTGTAAAAGTGGCCAGTTGTTCATCGGACATTCTTCACAGTGACTCGCCAATCTGAACTTAATAGTGATTAAGTTTCACAATTTATTTTCTCTTAAAAAGTTCCATTAAATTTTCTGTAGCTTTTGTCATTCGGCGCCTAGAGAAGAACTTGAAAGTATTTGATGCAAGTTTTTTCTGATGAATGCAGTCGATTGGCACGCATCTTGATTGGTATCTAATCGTTAGATCGCTTTAACACTCACAGAGAAAAGGAGACTCAAATGAGTAATGTAATAGTCGGATTATTTAACAGCCCAGAACAAGCAGCGTCTGCTATCTATACCCTAGAGGCACGCGGTGTTCCTGCGCACAAGATTAATCTAGTCGCCAGCGACGGCTTCAACAAGGACAGTTTTGCAGTCGATTCACATTCTAAACTTCCTGAGGGGGTAGCCCTGGGCGCAACAACTGGTGCTGCGATCACTGCACTTGTTGCGGGCTTTACTGCAGTGGGGGCCGTGGCTAGTGGCGGTGCTTCGCTTCTCGTGTCGGGCCCAGCTGTTGCCGCGTTAGCAGGTGCCGGTGCCGGTGCGACAGGTGGCGGAATTATTGGTGGCCTCATTGGCGCGGCGATGCCAGAACATGAGGTTAAGTTCTATGAAGATGCTCTAGAGAAAGGGTCGGTCTTGGTTGGTGTTGAGCACACCGACGACAACAAGAAGTTAGTCAAAGAAACTCTAGAAGACTGTAACGCTGAAAAAGTGACAACTGCTTAACAGTTGTGGCTCCGATAGTGCCTTTAAGTTTCTTTCCCTTACTTACTGGCACACCTTTACCTCTAAACGGAGCATTGCTTGGCTTTGCTATGAAGATGCTGGCAGCGCAAGGTCAAGATTCTTTTTTAAGAACTGTTACATAACAAAGGTTTGCTAAGGATGAGCAACAAACGCAAAGCCATAAGTATATTGTTAGTAATTGCCATAGGATTAGTGGCAATTCGTGCAGTGTTGCCAGTGGCGGTGCAGCGTTATGTGAATAATGAATTAAGCCGTTCAGATAGTTATGACAGTCGCATTGGGGATGTCGATCTAGCGCTCTTTCGAGGGGCTTACACAATTGACGATGTCACCATCACTAAGATCGACGGTACTGTACCCGTACCGCTATTTTCTGCTCGCAGCATCGAGTTTTCAGTTCTTTGGAGCGCTTTGTTAAGCGGCGAAATAGTGAGCGAGATCGATTTTTTTGAGCCTGTTATTAACATCGTGGATAGCGAAAACCCCAATAGCCAACAGACAGGGGAAGAGGGACGATGGTTGGCGATCATGGATGATTTGGTGCTGTTAAGGATTGACCGCGCTACGGTACACAATGGAGAGTTACACTTTAGGAATTTCGACGTCGAACCGCCAATGGATGCTTATTTAAGCCAAGTGAATGGCAGCGTGTATAACCTCACGAATAGCAAGGACCTAGAGCGAGTGCTAGTGGCAAATATCGATCTTGAGGGCAAGGTCATGGAAATGGGGACGCTCAACGCGCAAGTTGAGCTGGACCCGACATCGCAAAAACCCAGTTTTGATATCGATGCAAGGATGCTTGGGTTGCCTTTAATGAAGATCGATTCCTTAATTGCTACGTATGCACCATTTGATGTTGAAGGCGGAGACCTGGACTTTGTCTTCGAGCTAGCGGCCACGGATGGCCAATTGGATGGATACTTCAAACCTTTGATACATGACATGGAAGTCTTTCAATGGAAAGAAGACATCATAGAAGATGGAGATAACCCATTTCAAGCCTTATGGGAATCGCTAGTTGGCTTGACTAGCGAGCTTTTCGAAAACCAGTCACAAGACCAAGTTGCTACGGTAATCCCTGTGTCTGGACACATCGACAACCTCGATGTCGGGCTTCTAGCCACAATAGGCAATGTATTAGAAAACGCATTTATTCGAGCCTATCAAGCGCGGTTCGATGACAATATGGGTGAGTGATGTTTCAGCCGGCGCTAGAGCGCTATTCCTTCAAGCGTTTCTGTGTTTTTCAGATAGTAGGTCTCTAGCTGGGAGACGAACAGGAAAGTTGAAAGATTCAAGTCAGCAAGACCGTGCCAATAAACCACCAATGTATCCGTAGCGTTGATTAGTAAGCTTGTTCCACTGTACTCTTTAATCGTCACACCTTTTAGGAGTAAGCCCCGTGGATGCAAGTAAGTTATTCAGTAAAAGCCGAATTGTGCCTGTAGTCGTAATCGAAGACGCGGCCATAGCCGTTGATTTGGCAAAGACTTTACGCGATGCCGGCGCAGCCTCAATCGAGGTGACGCTACGCACTGCCTGCGCATTAGAGGCCATCGAGTTGATCGCTCAACAAGTGCCCGACTTGCTAGTAGGGGCCGGCAGTGTCCGTCGCCCAGAGCAAATAGCGCAGATCGCCGCACGCGGGGCAAGCTTTGCTGTGAGCCCTGGCGCCACTGAGCTGTTGATCGATGCGGCCATCAGCCAACAGATGCCCTTAGTGCCAGGTGCGGCCACGGCAAGCGAGATGATTCGATTGTCTGAACGCGGCTATCAGCTGCAAAAATTCTTCCCAGCCGAGATGCTTGGCGGTGTGCCGATGTTGAAGGCACTCTCTGGCCCACTACCTGAGCTTAAGTTTTTCCCTACCGGCGGTATTAACGCGGCCCTCGCCAAAGATTATCTAGGCTTGGCGTGTGTGAGCTGTATTGGTGGTAGCTGGTTTGTGCCAGCGGCGATGTTGCGCGATAGGGATTTTGCGGGGATTCGGAAGTTGACGGTTGAGGCGATGGGGATTGGGGCGGCTTAGACTGCTGCCCAATTTGTTTGATTTTAAAAGGGCTTACTCACTAGGGATAAATGAGCTAGGATAAGGCCCCACGGACCTAGTGGTTTTATTGCGATGTCCAAAATCTAATTTAGCAGAAAAACGTGTTGAAATGATCTTAACTTCCCCTCGTGAATTGACGAACCCAGACAATTTATACGCCCGTGCGGGCAAGAAGCAAGAGGACGCTGTGGCGTTTTATCTGCGCAGGGCATTTGGCAGCGCCGATGATGTGTTTGTCTTCAATGACCTTATGCTCAATCACGAAGGCGAGTGTGCGCAGATAGACCATCTCATCGTGCATACCTTTGGTTTCGTCATCATTGAGAGTAAATCCATCACCGGCGAAGTGAAAGTAAATTCGCAAGGTGAATGGAGTCGCAGCTATAAAGGGAAGTGGAGCGGTATGCCGTCTCCCATTATTCAAGCGCAGCTACAAGGTGCAATCTTGCGTGGCCTGCTGAAGAACAATGCCTCTAAACTGCTGGATAAGTTGTTGATGGGTTTGGTACAAGCGGGCTTCGGTGCACGAGATCTTGCAATCTATTGCGCAGTCTCTAACAACGCGATTCTTCATCGCGACAACATGCCTAAGAAAATCCAAAATCAAGTTGTTAAGGCTGAAGCGCTAGTTGATTTATTGAAAAAGAAGTGTTCTAAAGCGCGTGGTTATTTGTCGACGGAGCCGGGTTTTAAACTGAGTGAGCTTAAGAAAATTGCTGAGTTTTTGCTACAGGAAAACTGTCGTCCTGACTTGAAGGATAAAGAAGAAATCACTCTTTCAGGTATAGATCACGAACAAGAAACCGATTCAAATAGTCATGCGCCAGTTTTGTCCGAGGAGCCAATTTCGAGCGTGGTTAAACCTGAATTGGAGATTCCCGGTGCCGCAAAAATTCAAAGTAAAGTGATTTGTAAACACTGTGCGGAGGATCAAAAACTTACGCCCAAATACGGCAAGTTTGGCTACTATCTTGCGTGTGCAAGTTGCGAAAAAAATACGGCGTTAAAACATCTATGTTTCGAGTGTGGTGAGCACACAGTTAAGATTAGCAAGAGAGGTGAAGTGTATTCGGCGATTTGCCCTGGAGGGCATGAATATAGGGTGGTTTAATTCCGTTCAAATTTTCTACCTTAGTAGGTTTGATTATTTCCATTCGCTCAAATTAGTTATTTAGGTTCTTTTATATACATGCTTTCGGTGATAGGCAAGGAAGTCCTGGTGGGCACTATCTAGCTTGATTGCCATAGTTTGGCGAATGCCAAGCGAAGAAGGATTTTCTATAAAGTCAGATATTTGGATCTGACCATTCTGCTCGAAGCTTATATATCCTTTGTCAAATGCTTTGTCTAAGTTAGGCAGAAGTAAAATTCCATTGAAATGGGAGAGCCTTTCCTCATTGGACGCGTCACGCCAAGGCTTGATGTGAGAGGCAAGCAGCATGTTCACTTGTTTGTATCCTGTCACAGCACAGCCGTGCCAGTATTGGATGAGATCTTCTCTGAATTGTCCTTGGCCGACTCTTGTGTTGACGAGTCTAGCTTTCTCCGTTTCACTAATATTTCGATCTGAAATAATTTTCTTGATGTCATCCTCAACATAAACTTGGCAAAGGTCTGCCAGAAAGCTCTGATAGGCTTTTAACGCTGCGCTATACATTCGCTTACCACGAGAGTCGTAATCTTGAAAAACAGAATACTCGGCGAGATAGTCAGATATTCGATTAATCTCTGTATATGAGTGAATCGCGATTAGGTTTCTATTTGTTGCATGAACTTCAGCAGCCCAATTTGAGATTGAACCTTTTACAGCGCCTACATAGTTTCTAGCGGTCTTATCCTTCTTGCCAACAGTTAGAAGCCAGCGGTGGAACTGAACAGACAGGTCTTCTAGATTCGAAAGCAGCAATCTACGAGCGTCCTCTCTGTTCTCTGCAATCTGCAGCTCTTGGAATAGCTCTGGTGTAAGATAGGCAAATTGAATTGAATCGGTAAGTGTCGCTTCACTTATTGCTTTTTTCTTTGCTATGAGCTCATTAAATGCTGAGGTTTGATCAGAGCTAATTTCAAAGTGCCAAATGTCGTCATTCTGTAAATGCCAAAAAGGTGTTGCTATTTTTTTTGCATCGTTGGCTTTCTTGAGGTGCTCAAAATGTTTGCTGAATTCTATCTTCAGGTTTTCATCTAAATAAAATTCATTCTTTGGCGTGCGATTTGTTTCGATAAGGTCGAGAACTGCAAGTAGAAGGCATACTTTATGAGGTTTTGGGTGACCGCTTGAACGGTCCACGTTGAGGCTTCGTAATTTCTCCCGATAGTAAGTGCTTAGCATTCTACTTGCTCCAATATTCAGCTTTAGCTGGAAGAACCCATCGGATGCCTCCGCGAGGATCATTTATATCCCCTACATATCTTGGTATTAAATGAATATGGAGGTGAGGCACTGTTTGGCCAGCTGCTGGGCCATCATTTATTCCTATATTGAACCCGTCTGGAGCATACTCAGCGTGAATGTGCGCCTTTAGTTTCTCAAGAGCAGTCATGGCGTCTTCGCGTTGTTCGATCGAAAGATCGAAAAAGGAAGCTAGATGCTGTTTGCTTATAAGCAGAGCGTGACCTTTTGAAACGGGGAACCCGTCCCAGATTGAGAAGAAATAAGGGCTTTCGAATATAATTCTTTCCGAATCTTGAGCATCGCTTATGGTGCAAAAGGGGCAGTCTTTTAACATGAGTATATAGTCTTTAAAATATTCTTTTGATTGGAGTTCCTCAACAGTAACCCAGAAGGTTTGTGAGAACAAAAGATTTCTGAGTCGAGTCAATAGAGCGGTTGTATACTGTTTTGAAAGCTTAGTTAATCCACACTACAAGTTGGTACGAGATTAGTTCTATGAAAAAGCCCCTTTTTTTGTTTGCTGTAATGTTCCTATTTAGCAACCCAGTGCTCAGCCAATCCTACGACCTGCTAACCCGCGCAAACTCAGGCGATACGTTTGCACAAATGATGTTGGGCGATATGTTTGCTGCAGGAGAAGGGGTTGTACAGGACTATTCTGAGGCCGCGACATGGTATCGGCTTGCTGCGTATCGGGGCGTCGCAAAGGCGCAACTATCTTTGGGCTTGTTGTATTCTCAAGGGCAGGGCGTAGAAAAGAATTTGGAGCGCGCTTATCAGTGGGTTTATACGGCAGCAGCGAAGGGCGAAGTAGGGGCTGCACAGGCGCGTGATCAAATCGCTGTGCAGTTAGACGCAGAAACTATCGAAAGTCTTCAACAGCTAGCAATTCGTTGTATCGAATCTAACTATTTGCAGTGCGGAAATGGCTAGCTGATAACTGAGTGGTAGAAACTCACGATTAGCGCCGCTAGGGAAATTGGACTTATTGTTTTGAGCAATCTGTCAGGGTTTGCAATCACAACGATCCAAAATCGTAGCAGCATCCATAGGACTAAACAGCGCAACAAAAAAGGGCACTCCTAGGAGTGCCCTTTTTCTTTTCAGACCCTGCTGCTATAGCAACAGGGCTTCTATCATCTACATCGTCAACTTAGAGTGTGAAGTTCACTGCTAAGAAGCCGTAGCGACCGCGAGGACCGGCTGGGCGAGATAGCGTGCCCAGGTAAGGTTCTTCGTCAAAGGCGTTGTTCAGACCACCGTAGACATTGATGTTCTCGCTGAAGTTGTAGTTGAAGTTGATGTCATGCACCCATGAATCGCCAGTCTGCGAAGGATCGACGAACAATGGGTTAGCATCGATCTGCTGGTTAGAGATACCAGAGAGAAGCTGACTTTCTTCCCAACGACCGGCCCAGCTCAGTCTCAGATCACCGATTGTCCAGCTTGCCCGGGCGTTAAGAATCCACTCGGGGTAGGAAAACTCACCTATGCGGCTTTCGAAGATAGAGGCATCCAGAGGGTCCTGGAACTCGTCGAAGCGAATCATGTGAGTACCTTGCAAGCTGAAGTCTAGACCGCCCCAGTTATCCAGACCCAGAGCACCCAGCTCGAAGCCATAATCAACACCGAAGTCGACACCTTCCACCTCGAACGCAGCAAGGTTTACCTGACCAGACTGGTGATAGGTAATGAAACCTTGAGGCGCGCGAGTGATTAGCCCGCAGTAATCGTTATTGATGGACGGCAGGTCAACACAGAGCTCGGAAACAGCCACTGAGGACAAGCTATCGATCGCACCCTCGATCTCGATTGAGTAGTAGTCAACGATAAAGGTTAGGTTGTCAACAAAGGTAGGCTCATAAACGATACCTGCCGTAAACGTTGTTGCCTCTTCTGGGTTCAGGTTGGGGTTACCACCTGACACACCTGGAATACCGGCTGTGATGTAGTCGTTCACATTGTAGCCAGCCGGAATACCGAGAGCCGCACAGTTACTGGCGCGATTCGGCGAACCGTTGTTGATGTTGTCGATGGAGCATGGATCGTTCTGGAATCCGTAGGAAGAAGGCTGCTGGGGTGAGTACAGCTCGGTGATGTTCGGTGCACGCACCGCTTCACCGAAGGTTCCACGAATAGTCAAACCGAAGCCCGGCGAGTAGCGCAAGCCGGTTGACCAGGCATCATTGGCACCCACAGTGCTGTAATCCGCAGAACGGAAGGCTCCGGTAAGTTCCAGCAACTCGATGCCAGGCAGATCGGCAAGGATCGGGGCTTGGCCTTCGAATTTATTTAAGTGGTGCTGCATAAGTGCCCGCAAAATCGATAAAAGCTCGAAGCCTTGGTGCGAGCAATTTTCTATGAGGGTTGACTGCTTATAACCTTCACCAGCAATTGCTGCAGCCACTAAAGTTGCCCCATAGTTTGTGACACTGTCGGGCATCTGGAAAGGGCTCTGCCCTCTTTTTTGCAAGCATACTCTTCATTCTATAAAGTAAAGCGCTCAGAGGATTTTTAGCTCTTTTCGTTCGCGTTTATCTTTATGCTCGAAAAATGTTTCTCCCTAAAATGGATGATTCTAGGGGGATTCAGGGTCTCAATTGTGGATAATGGGAGTCGCAAGCCGGAAAAAGCGAAGGGTTAAGCGGTTCTTTGAGCAAAAAGTCCAGCATTCAGGCATTGGACGGAAACGTTCGGCCTTTCTCATATGTAGCATAACCATGAAGCCAATAAAAATAAGGAAGCTTATTATGTTATTGAAGAA
>OJGX01000063.1_pt1 | contig 49819 bp, 41 predicted proteins | sample 1594661 | NCBI WGS metagenome assembly OJGX01 (sample SAMN05416839, study PRJEB24817) | seawater metagenome | isolation source: Sea water | place: Canada:Atlantic | collected 2013-07 | reverse complement strand
TAGACCTTCTCACATGCCCACATCAAAAACTGCCGTAGTTCGACGCGCCCTTATCAGTGTGTCTGACAAAACCGGCATCGTCCCATTTGCTCAATCATTACATCGCGCTGGTATAGAAATTCTCTCAACCGGCGGTACATTCAAACTCCTCCAAGCAGAACAAATCCCTGCTATCGAGATCGCCGATTACACAGGCTTTCCCGAAATGATGGATGGCAGAGTGAAAACTTTACACCCGAAGGTCCATGGCGGCATTCTTGCCCGCCGAGAGATCGATCAGGCCGTTATGCAAGAGCATAATATTCCGCCGATTGATCTAGTCGTAGTCAATCTTTACCCCTTCGAGGCAACCGTTGCGAATCCTGATTGCGATCTTCCGACAGCCATCGAGAATATCGATATCGGAGGCCCAACGATGTTACGCGCCGCCGCCAAGAATCACGCTTGGGTTGGCGTAATTGTCAATCCTTCGGATTATGACCGCGTGCTCACCGAGCTTGCTCAGAACAATGGCGCCTTGAGCGATGCGACTCGCTTTGACCTATCAGTACGCACTTTCGAACATACCGCTGCATATGATGCCGCCATTGCGAATTATCTTGGTGCCCGCGTGCCAAGCGAGCAAGAAGACGAAACGCTGCCTCTCGCTTTTCCTCGCACTTTCTCGCAGCAATTTAACAAAAGCCAAGACATGCGTTATGGTGAAAATCCTCACCAACGCGCCGCTTTCTATGTCGAGAAGGCGCCACAAGAGGCGAGCATTAGTACAGCGATCCAGCATCAAGGCAAGGCGCTGTCATACAATAATATCGCCGATACCGATGCAGCATTAGAGTGCGTAAAATCCTTTAGCGCGCCGGCATGTGTCATCGTCAAGCATGCCAATCCATGTGGCGTCGCCATCAGCGATTCGATCGCAGGGGCTTATGACCTCGCATTCCAAACAGACCCTACATCGGCCTTTGGTGGCATTATCGCTTTTAACCGTGAGCTAGATGCAAAGACGGCACAAAGCATTGTCGACCGACAATTCACTGAAGTCATTATTGCCCCTAGTGTTTCTGCCGAAGCTCTCAAGGTAGTCGCGAACAAGCAAAATGTGCGGGTTCTAAGCTGCGGCCAATGGGATGCACAAGCGCAACCAGCGTTCGACTTCAAACGCGTCAATGGTGGTCTCTTAGTACAAGACCGTGATATCCATCAGATCACTGCTGCTGACTTAAAAGTGGTCAGCAAACGTCAACCTAGCGAGCAAGAGATTGAAGACTTGTTGTTTGCTTGGCAGGTCGCCATGTTCGTTAAATCTAATGCCATCGTCTATTGCAAGAACAAGCAAACAATAGGCATTGGCGCCGGCCAAATGAGCCGCGTTTATAGTGCGCGCATTGCTGGTATCAAAGCGGCTGATGAAAACTTAGAGGTACGTGGATCGGTGATGGCTTCCGATGCCTTCTTCCCATTCCGTGATGGTATCGATGCCGCGGCACAAGCCGGCATTAGCGCTGTTATTCAGCCTGGCGGTTCTATGCGTGACGAAGAAGTCATCGCGGCGGCCGATGAGGCAGATATGGCAATGGTCTTCACAGGCGTGCGCCACTTTAGACACTAATTCACACTAGCAATTAGCTTTCAGCGCGATAGAGGCACAGCAACAAATGAACGTTTTGATTATTGGCAGCGGCGGGCGTGAACACGCCCTTGCATGGCGCGTTAAACAATCAGCCCAAGCTGAAAAAGTGTTTGTAGCGCCTGGAAACGCAGGCACCCACCTAGAGCCAGGTGTAGAAAATGTCGCACTAGACCCAATGGATTTCGCAGCGCTTGCGCAGTTTGCCAAGCAAAACGATATCGCCCTAACGATAGTGGGACCAGAGGCACCTCTTGTTGAGGGCGTAGTCGATTATTTTGCAGAGCAAGGTTTACGCTGCTTTGGGCCATCGAAAAATGCCGCTCAATTAGAAGGTTCCAAGGCGTTCACGAAAGACTTTCTTCACCGTCACGCGATCCCTACTGCCGCCTATCAGAACTTCACCGATATCGAAGCTGCATGTGATTATGTGCAAGCGCAAGGCGCACCGATTGTCATCAAGGCAGATGGCTTGGCTGCTGGCAAGGGCGTGATCATTGCACAGACAGTCGAAGAGGCGCAGGCCACTATCAAGGACATGTTATCAGGCAACAAGTTTGGTGATGCCGGACACCGCGTGGTGATCGAACAGTTTTTGCGCGGCGAAGAAGCCAGTTTTATTGTCATGGTCGACGGCTCCAACGTGCTTCCATTTGCCACGTCGCAAGACCACAAAGCGCGTGATGATGGCGATAAAGGTCCAAACACAGGAGGCATGGGCGCCTACTCTCCGGCCCCTGTTGTGACCGAACAATTGCACGACAAGATTATGGAACAAGTCATTATGCCTACCGTCAACGGGATGCGGGCGGACGGCAATGCCTACGTTGGTTTTCTGTACGCAGGACTCATGATCTCAGAAAATGGCGATATAAATGTCATTGAATACAACTGCCGTTTCGGCGACCCAGAGGCACAACCGGTGATGATGCGCTTGCGCTCAGACCTGATCAGCCTTTGCGATAGTGCCTTAGACGGCGAACTGGACAAGGCGCAAGCGCAATGGGACCCGCGCCCAGCAGTTGGCGTGGTACTCGCTAGCGGCGGCTATCCAGATGCCTACGATAAAGGAGATATCATTAGCGGCTTAGAGAGCAACACTCACGCCGACCGCAAAGTGTTTCACGCTGGCACCAAGATGCAGGGCAACGATGTCGTCACTAATGGCGGCCGCGTACTTTGCGCCACGGCGTTGGGCAATACAGTCACCGAAGCGCAAAAATCTGCCTATGACTTGATCAAAGAGCTCGACTGGAATAAGGTTTATTTCAGAAAGGACATCGCCTACCGAGCCATTGCGAGAGAAAATGACTGATACTCAGCGACAACACCACACCCCCTTAGACCGACTGATTGTTCAATTTGATCAGGCATTGCGCACACTTGTCCCTGGCAGCAGTGCTCAGCAGCGCCCCTCGCCAGCCAAGTCGGTACAAGAGCAACAATTAAGTGATAGTGAGCGCAAACAAGCCGCATCGCTAATGCGCATCAACCATACCGGTGAAGTGTGCGCGCAGGCGCTCTATCAGGGCCAAGCCCTCACGGCAAAACTTCCCGATGTTCGCCAAGCGATGGAAGAGGCAGCACAAGAAGAGGTCGACCATCTTGCTTGGTGCGAACAAAGGCTCCAGGAGCTGGACAGCCGCAGTAGCTTGCTCAATCCCGCTTGGTACGCCATGTCATTTGGTTTAGGTGCTGTGGCAGGGCTTGCAGGCGACAAATGGAGTCTTGGTTTTGTGGCCGAGACAGAAGAACAAGTGTGTGAACACTTGCAAGATCACTTGTCGCAGCTGCCTGCAAACGATCAAAAGAGCAAAGCCGTATTACAGCAAATGCTCGTCGATGAAAAACAGCATGGCGAAACAGCGCGGCAAGCCGGCGGAGAACCCCTCCCCACGCCCATAAAACTCGCCATGAAGTCCATGTCAGTGCTTATGAAAAAAACAGCCTACCGCCTCTAATCCTGCTCTACTATCTCAAAGTCGTGTGTAATTACCACGCCCCCTTTGCCGAGCATAATTGTTGCGGAGCAATACTTTTCTGCCGATAACATGACGGCTTTTTCGACATGTTTTGGATTGATGTCTTTTCCTGTAATACGGAAATGCAGATGGATTGCCTCAAACACCGCGGGAACCGCATCAGCTCTTTGTGCCGTGATTTCCGTGACACAATCGCTGACCTTCTGCCTAGACTTTTGCAAGATACTCATGACATCGTAAGAAGAGCAACCGCCAACACCAATGAGCAACATTTCCATTGGCCGAATTCCCACGTTGTCACCTCCGCTGGATTCCGGCCCCTCCATTAATACCGAGTGTCCGCTACCGGACTCGCCCAAAAACTTTACTTTATCCACCCAGCGCACTTTCGCTTTCATCATTGTCTCTCTCTTGTTAATGTCAGAGCTTGGCTTTTAACAAGCTGCAAATTGGCGAAAGATTACCACAGACGCCCATAGAGGACGAAGCAACTAACAATTTCACTGCCTTCGCAGGTATGATATACCTCTACTAGGTTTTCTGATTTATAATCTGCCTACTGCCCCATCAATTAAGATTGAAGCTCTGCGTTTAGGAGAACAACAATATGACGCTCATGGCTCTTACGCCACATATTAAGGATCTGGAAAATTTCCTGACCAATTGCCATCGACGTCGTTATCCGAATCGCGCCACCATCATCTATGAAGGCGATACCTGCAATACGCTGTACTATATTATTGAAGGGTCGGTCTCTGTTGTTCTAGAAGATGATGACGGCAAAGAAGTCGTTATTGCCTACCTTAATCCCGGCGATTTCTTCGGCGAAATGGGCTTATTCGAGCAAAAAGAGGCGCGTAGTGCTTGGTGCAGAGCGCGCAGCTCCTGCGAGATTGCAGAAATCAGCTATGCCAACTTCAATAGCTATATTCGCTCTCATCCTGAGATTGTCTTCACCATTGGCAAGCAAATGGCTCATCGTCTGCGCAACACCACGCGCAAAGTAGGCGACCTCGCCTTCTACGATGTGACTGGAAGAATTGCCCGCACTCTGATTGAGTTAAGCAAAGAACCCGATGCAATGACTCATCCTGATGGCATGCAGATTAAAATTACCCGCCAAGAGCTTGGCCGATTAGTGAATTGCTCGCGCGAGATGGCGGGCCGAGTTCTCAAAACCCTTGAGGAACAAGAGCTCATCTCTGTAAAAGGGAAAACAATCGTGGTGTTTGGCACTCGCTAAACGATCGCAGCGACAACCATTAGGCGGCTTGTTGACTAAAGCCCTCGGCAGCTTGAGCCTCTTGATTAGCAATGTCGTCCCTGCGTTGCTGAATATAAGCAAGCTTCTTTGCTCCTTCTGGCCCGCTTAGCGGCCCATTGTGCAAGAATCCTTCGGCGGCCCGATAATACGACAACGCTTTTCTTGTATCCCCACGCTGGAGAGCTTCCTCCCCCATACGTAGATTAGAGTTCGCACCCACCATCGCGCTGAGTGTACCTAAATGACGCGCTGTCGACTCTAATTGCTCGCCGCTAACGTGTCCCACTTGATACAGATGTCGAATTAAAGCCAAAGCATCAGTGATATGCGCACGAGCGCGCAACATCTCACGCTCACTGCTTAAACTTGTTTTCTGGTCAGCTTTAGATAAACCAGCAGCATTGGGTTTTTCTGCTTTGCTACTATCGCCACTGCTCTGCCGCGTATCTTTCTCATTGACATTGCGCGTAGGGTCTAACTTCTGAATGCGCTGCAAATCGTTTTTCATAACTTGATTGAGCACGCGTATGACTTCGGGGTTGTCGTCAACACTTTTCAAACCCTGAATCACTTTGCGCAAAGCACTACTTCGCCTGTCCAAGGCGGCAAGGCGATATAGACGGATAAGCTGAGTTTCTTGCCTTTCTTGAGTCAATCGCACTATCAGCAACGACCCCACCATCAAGGCGAGCAGCAAAGAGACAGTCATAGCACTTGAGAACAACATGGCACACCGCTTAACGAATAAATTTAGCGCCCTAAAGCGCCTACATTATTGTTATCGGCTCATTGCACAAGAGATTTACTTTTTTCGTCATGAAAAAGTATTTAGAAAAGAATAAGGCCCCAAACCAAGGCGACAAGCATCATCCCCATGAAGACAGCAGCAGAGCCTATATCCTTGGCTTGTCGTGAAAGATCGTGATATTCGCTGCCAATTCGGTCGACTACCGCCTCAACGGCAGTGTTGAGCAGCTCAATAATAAGAAGTAGTACAATGCTGCCGATCAATAGCACCACTTCGGTACGGTTTTGCCCTAATATAAAGGCAATAGGTGTGAGAAGGACAAGCCCCAAGCACTCCAGACGAAAGGCCTCTTCGGAGCGAAACGCGCTTCGCAAACCCGCGAATGAATACCCCGCAGCGGCAATAAGTCTGCTCAAACCCCGCTTTTTGGGTGGCACAGACTTCCCATGCCCACTCATCTAGGAAACAGCTCTGCTAGTTTATCCCCAGGGTTGCTTGCCCGCATGAACGTCTCTCCAATTAAAAACCCGAAGATATTGCGATCGATCATGTCTTTAACATCTTGTGCCGAATGTATGCCGCTCTCGGTCACCAATAATTTGCCGGCTGGCAGCAGCTTCGCAAGCCGATAACTTACTTCAAGATTCGTTTCAAAATTATGAAGATTACGGTTATTCACGCCAATAAGGTCAAACCCTGCGGCAAGCGCCACATCAAGCTCGGCCTCATCATGCACCTCAACCAACACATCGATGTGCATTTGCTTGGCGTAGGCAGATAAGTCTCTGAGCTGCGCATCTTCCAATGCGGCGACTATTAACAATACGCAGTCGGCTCCCATCGCCTTGGCCTGCGCAATTTGAAACGGCGCGACGATGAAGTCTTTGCGTATTACAGGAAGAGTACAAGCTGCCCGAGCCTGTTGCAGATACTCATTGCTACCTTGAAAGAACTCTTGGTCGGTAAGCACTGATAAGCAACTCGCCCCAGCACTTTCGTACTGTTGAGCAATGAGCGCAGGATTGAAGTCTGAGCGAATTAAACCTTTACTAGGAGAGGCTTTCTTAATTTCGGCAATCACTGCCGTTTGCCGCGCTTCTATTCTCTCGCGCAGTGTTGCAATGAACTCACGCTTGTCTGTGACAAGTGCTGCCAAGCGTTCCATCTCGGAAAGGCTGGTTTGGGCACTATCACGCGCAATTTCAATATGCTTTTGCGCGATAATTTTCTCTAAAATTGTAGGTGTACTCATTCAGTTTTCTACTTCAATTAAATTGATTCACTGTATTGCGCTAGCTCTGCAAGTTTTTTCAAAGCAGCACCCGATCGCAATATTTCTTGAGCTCGCTGAACACCTAGCGCAATGCTTGGCTCTACATTGGCAGCGTATATAGCAGCTCCCGCATTCAAGGCAACGATGTCACCACAAGCGGCATCTTCATAAGTTAACGCCTTACGTACCAATGCGAGGCTTTCTTGTGCACTCTCCACTTGCAGCATGGCAAACCCCTCACGACGCTCTAGCCCGAAGTCTTCGGGTGCAAGAGTATAGCGAGTCAATTTACCATCACGAAGCTCACCCACTTGTGTCGCAGAGCTCACACTAATCTCATCTAGACCATCGTCTGCGGCCACGATGAGCACATGTTGACTCCCTAAACTTACAAGAACCTTAAGCATTGGTTCTATCCACTGCGCGTTATTCACACCCAATACTTGGTTGGGCGCACCCGCCGGATTTGTCAGTGGACCAAGTAGATTAAAAATTGTTGGGATTCCGATCTCTTTTCGAGCACCGATCACATGCTTCATTGCGCTATGATGGCCTGGCGCAAACATAAACCCCACGCCCACATTATTAATACAACTGGCCACTTGCTCAGGGGTCAATGCAAGTTTAACTCCTGCCGCCTCAAGCAAATCAGCACTACCGCTTTTGCTAGTCGCGCCACGATTGCCGTGTTTTGCGACGCGTGCACCTGCACAGGCAACCACCATCGCCGAGGCCGTTGAGATATTGAATGTATTGGTGCCAGTGCCGCCCGTGCCACAGGTGTCCACAAGATGTGTTTTATCTTCAATCTGCACAGCCGTGGCTAGCTCACGCATGACCTTAGCGGCGCCCAACAATTCCTGCGCACAAACCCCTTTCAGCTGCAAGCTTACAAGGAATGCCGCGATCTGCGCATCAGTCATCTCCCCAGTCATGATGCCCCGCATTAAGAACGTCATCTCATCCGCAGTAAGGTCTTGTTTTTTGCTCAACTGAGCAATCGCTGTTTTGATATCCATAGGGAGTCCCTTCGTGACTAATGGGCGTCGAGGAAGTTTTTCAGTAGTTGATGTCCGTGCTCACTTAGAATTGACTCTGGGTGAAACTGCACCCCTTCTATTGCGAGGCTTCGGTGACGCACGCCCATAATTTCATCAAGGCTGCCGTCTTCATTCTGTGTCCACGCGGTAATTTCCAAGCATTCAGGCAACGACTCTTTATCGATCACCAATGAGTGATAGCGCGTCGCCGTAAAAGGATTGTCGAGACCTGCGAACACACCCAAGTTGGCATGATGCATCGGCGAAAGCTTGCCGTGCATGACTTTCCCAGCACGGACGATTTTGCCACCAAAAGCCTGACCAATACTCTGATGCCCGAGACAAATCCCTAGAATCGGTATTTTCCCCGCAAAATGCTCAATACAAGGCACGGAAATACCGGCTTCATTAGGCGTGCAAGGCCCTGGGGAGATCACAATCTTTTCAGGCTCAAGCGCTTCGATCTGCGCAATGCTAATCGCATCATTGCGAAATACGCGCACATCGGCCCCTAACTCGCCCAAATATTGGACGATGTTATAGGTAAAAGAGTCATAATTATCAATCATTAACAGCATTGGCAGGCGGTCCTCTACAAGCCCTATTTCTTGCGTGAGGATTCTAACATGGAAAGATTCTTCGCTTCGCCCCTGACTAGGTGGTTTTTATAGCGAACGCTATAGAGTTTGCAGAACTCTTTGCGTCTGCGTAAACGCCTCAGGGCAGCTAATTGCTTGCATTTCATCACTATTAGGAAGGCAGTCGGGGTTCACGTACTGCAATAGAGATGGGAGTGGGTCGCAGTAAAGCATATCGAATGCCATGCGTTGACCACCATATAGACCTCGGTGAATCATATTGGCCGAGAAAATCAGAAGGTCTCCTGTCTCTAGTGCAATTTTATGGGAATTGGGCAGTTCATCGTGTACCGCGCACCCCTCTTGCGCCATTCTGACTGAAAACTCCAAATCAGTATCCCAGCGATTGTGGCTACCCGGTATTAACTCAAGCCCAGGTTCTGGCGCAAGCGCCAAGCGAACATGAATGACATTGCTCTGCCCTAGCGCTTTTATCTGCTGCTCAATCGACAAATCTGAGTATTGGATATCCCGATGCCAATAATTTTTTTGCTGCGGATTACAAGGATTAAAAAATAATTGCGTATTCATAAAGCCAAAAGCACTAGGGAAAACAGCCTGCAATAATTGCGCAACTTTCCTATCCCCTATGAGTTGAAACAAAAGCGCACGGTCACTCGTATTAAGTAATTTCTTATCGGTGAGATAGGCACTGTTGACCGCCCTTGCTCGATATAATTCTTGGTTCGCAACTAACCACTGTTGATGGAATTGTTCTAATACAAGTTTGATAGGGGCCAGCCTTTCCTCATCAAACGCTTGGCGCACAACGGTATAGCCCTGCTCGTGATACTGAGCGCTGATGGCGGTGAAATCTACAGGAAGCATGAAATGCCTAGCATTTAGTCGTTATGGACTTTGGCAATAAGCTTAAGCGCATCGATATCGAGAAGTTGAATTTCCTTATTATCGACCTTCACGACATTTTGCTTTTGAAGACGACTAAAGATTCGGCTGACAGTTTCGAGAGTGACCCCTAAGTAGCTGCCAATCTCGGCCCGTGTCATGGGAAGTCGAAAATGGCTAGGCGAAAGCTTTCGTCGATGATTACGCTTGGAGATACTCAAAAGTAAAGAGGCAACGCGCTCTTCTGCCGCATTACTGCTGACCAATGTGAGCATTTGCTGGTCTTTAACGATCTCTTGCCCCATCAACCGGAAAAACCTGCCTTGTAGGGAAGGAATATGAGCGCTGAGCGCTTCAAGCAGATGGAATGGGATCTCGCAAAACGAACCGGTTTCTAAGGCGACAGCAGAACCGCTATGTTTATTACTAGCTATGCCGTCCATTCCCATAATTTCACCCGGCAAGAAAAGCCCTGTGACTTGTTCAACTCCTTCATGGGTCGTTTTAAAGGTTTTAAAACTGCCTGAGCGAATAGCAAAAATAGCTTTGAACTCTTCGCCTTCGCGGTACAGAAAATCGCCTTTATTGAGCGCACGGCCGCGCTTGACGATTTCATCTAGCTGCAAGATTTCGGAAGCATCCAACGCAATAGGCAGACAAAGCTCACCCAAACGGCAATCGCCACAAGATATGCTTGGATTGGTATGACAGGATCGCGCCACATAGGGAATGTCTTTCGTTAGATTAACTGCCTTAGGAGTCGATTTCACGCGTGCGCCTTCATCATCAGATTAGATGCACGCATTGTAGTCAAATAAACAACACGCAGCAAAGCGCTAATTGCAACAATCGGTTACGGGTCATACCAAACTCAGAAATGCTCGTTTAGATCACACGAGAATATGAGAACCCCTTGTGCGAATCACGCCCTAAATACTCATCAAAAAGCATGCAAATATTGCGTAAAAACAATCCCCCTTCTGGACTTACTATTAAAAACCGCTTATCTAATAAACTAAGTAAGCCGTCATTTTGCATCTGCAAAAGCGCAGGCTTAACGTTCGCGAAATGCTCCCAGAAATTTACAGCATAGGTGTTTTCTATTTTTCCAATATCCAGACGTTTATAACAACTAAGCTGTTGAATAATATCTCGCCGAATGAAGTCTTCTGGCCCTAATACAAAACCACGCCGAATGGGTAACTCCCCGATATCAATCCCTTGATAATAGTCGATCAAACTCTCATAGTTTTGTGAATACACACCACTCACTGAGCTTATTGATGACATACCGAGCCCCACTAAATCTCGTGCTTTGCTGATGGTGTAGCCTTGAAAATTACGACATAGGCTGCCATCGCGTTGAGCCATCGCTAGGGAATCTTCACGTTTTACAAAGTGATCCATACCGATATAGACATAGCCGGCGTCCGTCAACCTCTCGACGATATAGCGGAGCATTTGTAACTTTAACCCGGGCTTGGGAAGATCCACTTCATTGATTGCTCTTTGCCCTGCAAATCTCTGCGGTAAGTGAGCATAATTGTAGTAGCTGACACGATCTGGGTTCATGGCTATCAGACTTGTTAAAGTTTTCTCTAAACTCTGCATCGTCTGCTTTGGTAAACCATAAATCATGTCGAAATTAAGCGAGCCAAAACCGCGCACACGAATATCGCCAACTAAAGACTCCAATTGCCGAAAATCCTGAACGCGATTGATTGCGGTTTGCACATCCACGTCAAAATCTTGCACGCCCAAACTGACGCGATTAAAACCCAGGCCTCGTATCAATTCAATTCGATGCCTATCCATTGTTCTCGGATCTAACTCAATAGAAAAGTCGCGATCCGGCTGCTGCGAAAGATCAAAGCTGTGCGCCAATGTATGTACTAACTCGGTTAGCTCTGCATCGTCCAAGTAAGTCGGAGTGCCGCCACCAAAATGTAGCTGCTCTACTTGTCGCGCATTAAGTCTCGAACGCAAGCGGAGTAGTTTCATTTCTTTTTTAAGGTAGTTCAGATAAGTCCGTACGCTCCCTGCTTTACGTGAAATAATCTTATTGCAGGCGCAGTAATAGCAAGGGGTATTACAAAAAGGGATATGCACATAGACAGAGAGCGGCGCGTGACTGTCGCAATTGGCAAACGCATCAAAATACACTTGCGAGTCAAATTCTGCGAATTGCGCAACGCTAGGGTAGGAGGTATAGCGCGGACCTTGTGCATCATATCGCGCTAATAGATCGCTAACCCGGGCAGCACTAAAAGGTGCCCCTTTGATCGCAGAATGAATATTGGTGTGATTGATTTCCATTTGCGAGAGTGTACGGTTTCGAAAAAATGTCACCATGACCTAGGTCAAGAAACATCAAAAGCCAAGCAAGAAGTCATATATTCGCATAGGGCATCTAGAGAATCATTCAATTTGAATGCAAGTTCTAAAGAGTGGTAGTAGTTGCTGCCTAGCTAACAGCAACTATTTTGGCAAAAAAAGGCGCTCTGCCGCAAGGACAGAGCGCCTTTTTACCAAGCAACTTAACCCTTAGTCTATAAGACGCGGGATAAACTTAGTGACACCTTGGATGGGGCCAACTTCACCAGCATAGACTGTACCGTTCTTATCAACAGTCACACCTTCGCCCATAGAGCCAAAGCCACCCATTCCCGAGGGGCGCTCAGATACATGCTCAGGCACGAAGTACATGACCTCGCCAGTTCGAGCACTGCCAACGCGTAGGCCTTTTCGCCAACCTGGGTTGTAATTGTTATCGGACTCAGAGTCGATCGCGTACAGCATATCGTTGTCATCGATGAATAGACCACTGATACGGCTAAATTGATACCAAGTATCGATATGCATGCCTTCTTGGTCGAAGATCTGGATGCGACGGTTGCCACGGTCCGCTACGAAAAGACGGTCTTGTGAGTCAAAGGCCAAGGAGTGCGGTGAACGCATTTGACCGTCTTCATAGCCCCACTCACCAAAGCTCTTGATATAGCTACCATCTGGAGCATAGATTGAAATGCGACTCTTAGCGTTTGGACCAGCCTCATCTTGGAATTGCGCACCATGGGTCTCAGCCACGTAGATTCGACCATCAGAACCAATCACCACATCATTTGGATCGGTTAGACGTCCATCTTCTGGATCCCCTGCTTCGCCAGGCGTGCCTATAGTCAACAGCAACTCACCTGATGGGCTAAACTTAAGGACCGTATGGCCTTTGCCAGCGGCGTCTGGGAACTGCTCTAACTCTCGTGCATTGGCTGCACGAGCGTCTACAACCCAAACATTGCCTTCTGCGTCTACATCCATACCGTGTGGCCATAGAATCAGTCCAGCACCAAAGCTCGTGACAACATTGCCGTCAGAGTCTAGCTTCACAATCGGGTCTACATCTGACCCAGCACAAGAGTTAGCGCCACAGCGATCACCGATCCAAACGCTTTCATTATCGATATCGATATTAATCGCACTGATCGAGCCCCACTGGCGTCCCGCAGGAGGGTTGCTCCAATCGCGAACTGTTTCATAGGGGTTAGGGAGATTATTAACCGGAGTCACGTCTGCATGCTCTGCCGGGCCAGAGGAGCCAGGTTGCGCAAGGACAGCGCTACTAGCGCCTAGCATCAGCGCTGCACCAAAAGTAACACTCATGGCTGTGTAAAGACGCTTAGATCTATTCTTATTCATCGTAATCCTCATATAACTCAAAGCGGACATCATTTGTATTTATAAAGCTATCAGCGCTTCGTAGTGGCACTGTTGTTAGGGCATAGAAACATGACCTTAACGGCTTAGATTGTCAATCCCAAGTGACAATTAACCGTAAACAGGCTTCTGTAGCTAAACTTTCCATAGTCTTGCCCCGATTTTCCTTGTGAATGCCGTCAATTTCAATAGACTGCTACTATGATGAGTAAAAGCAATAACAAGGCTTATCTTCGGTTCATCGTATTTGTGATCTTCACGATTATCGCTTTCCTATTGCCAATAACTTTACCCTTTACCATTGCGCTAACAGAGCAATACTTCCAACTTAGCCACGCAATCTTCGAGACTCTTAGTCTCATTTTCATTGCAATGATTTTAGTCATTGCAGCTCTGCCGCTACAGAAGTCGCGTAATCATCATACGCTGATCATTGGTAGCACCTTCCTCGGCGCCAGCATTTTGGAGTTTGCGCACTTTTTAACGTTTGATGGCACGTTTGCCATGTCGATACTGGATTCAAGGGCATTAAGTGCCAAGTTCTCGGCAGCGGCACAGGGGGGGATTGCTGCAGGGCTTTTGCTTCGCGCATTTAGTCGCCCCAGTATTGTAAGTGCTGCAAAAACCTTTACTGTCCTCGCCGGGACTATCTTGCTGACAGCGATAAGCATCGTCATCATTAGCCAAATGCACCTCTCTGGCACCTCAGCACAGGAGGGTAGCTCGCAACCTAATTCTGTTGAATTTGTTATAGGCGTTATTATCTCCATAGCATTTGCTACCACAGCGTTCACTGAATGGTTGCAAATCGCAAAAAATAGGGCCCAGGCCGACATTAGTCTCGCTAGCGCCTCTGCGCTGTTTGCTATGGCTGGGATCCTGTTTACCGGCTATATGCACACTGATTCATTCGCGAGCGTTCTTGGCCACTTGTTTAAAGTTCTCGCTTACTGTCTCGTCCTCTACTCTCTAGTTCAGAGCAATATTAAGGCACCATTTAATGAGATTAATCACCTGAGATTCCGCTATCAGTCGATTCTCAATGCCTTGCCCGACCTCGTCTTTGAGGTTTCCAAAGATGGACGCATTCTGCACTACCATTCCGATGATTCACACGACTCATTGGTAACAGACCCTGCAACTTTTGAAGGTAAGTATTTCGCCGAATTTTTATCTCCTGAGGCGACTAAAGCCTGTGAAGCCGCGATAGAAGAGAGTAGCAATACTGGGAGTAGTTACGGGCTTCAATACAGCCTAGCGTTAAGCACCGGCATGCACCGTTTCGAAGTCTCAGTCGCCAAAGTCAAACCCTTATTTGAATCCGAAAGCTTTCTCTGCATTGTACGAGACATCTCCGAGCGTTATTTCATTAAAAAACGGCTAGAAGCACTTCTAGAGTTTACCGAAAAGAGCAACGATTTAGACGAGCGAGACATTGTCAAACTCGGCCTTTCAGCTTTGGAAAAACTCACTTATAGCACCCAGAGTTTTATTCACATTATTGAAAAAGACATAGAAGACAAGCAGATTGTTGCGTGGCATAGCGAAAGCCAAGATTTTTTTAATTTCGAATTACACCTAACCGCCCCTTGCGCACCTTTATCAAAGATTTGCAATGAACTTGGCGCTGACATCCTTTCAAATCACATTACCGATGCTAGGTTGGCCAATGCCAGCCCTAGTGAGCTACCCAATGTAGAGCGGCTAATCTGCGTGCCGATTTATGATGGAGAGCTGATATGCATGGTGGTTGCAGTGGCAAACTCAAACGCACCCTATCGCAAAAACACAGTTAAAACGGTTGAGTTTTTTGCGTCCCAACTGCATCAAGTGATCAAACGGCAGCGTGCGCATAGAAATTCAGAAAGAGATAAGAAATTACTAAATAGCGCATTAGACAATCTTCCTGTTGGTGTTTCCATCTCGACCATGGGGACTTATCAAAAAATCCTTTATTTGAACCCGTATTTTTATCAAGCCTACGACATAGAACCGGGAGCCGTCACTGGAGTCGCGCAATTCTGGGAGCTGGCATACGACGATGAAACCGTGCGCACAACGCATAGAGAAGAAATGCACGAAGATATCAAAAGTGGCGACCCAGATCGTCTTGTACGGAAACGCATTCCTGTATATCGAAACAAACAACTAATTCGCTACTTAAATGTGCACAATATTCTGGTACCTAACTCTCCTCTGCTCGTGACCTTAATTGAAAATGTGACAGAAGCAGTACTCCAAGAAGAAGAGTTACGGATCGCAGCGGTTGCCTTCTCTAGCCAAGAAGGAGTCATCATCACCGATGCTAAACACCGCATTCTCAGGGTCAACCCCTCGTTCGAAGAAGCAACCGGTTATACTGCAAACGAGCTAATAGGCAAGACTCCAAAAGTGTTTCGTGCAGACAGTTATGACAAGGCCCGCTACCAAGGCTTAATCGCTGACATAAAAGAAAAGGGTATTTGGCGCGGAGAGGTTTGGAACCGCCACCGCAAAGGCCATAGAATTCCCTTTTCTCTCACGATTTCTGCCGTGCGTGGCAGTGACGGAGAAATTACGCACTATGTGGGCACTTATATCGATCTCTCTGAGATCAAGCTGGCACAGGAAAAAATCAGCAAACTCGCCTATTACGACACATTGACCGGATTGCCTAACAGGGAATACCTAAAAAAAATTCTCACCGAAAAGCTACGCACGCTAGATGCCTCCACTGATATCTGTGCCGCGCTAATGATTGATCTGGACAACTTCAAAATGATCAATGACACATTGGGGCACGATGCAGGCGACAATCTCCTCTTGCAAGTTACCCACAGGATGCAACATTTGCTCAGGCCCGGCGATCAGTTAGCGCGATACGGGGGCGACGAGTTTATTGTCATATTGCAATCTTTGGGTGCGGATACCGAACAAGCCTCACTAAAAACACAGCAATTGGCAAACCTGATTATTAGCAGCCTTGAAGACACCTATAAGATCGGCGATTCACTATATTTTTCTACTACTAGTATTGGTGTGACCTTACTAAAAAACAACGCACCGACAGCCAAAGAGGTATTACGTGAGCTCGATATCGCCCTTAGCAACGCAAAGTCAGACGGCAACAATAATATTCGGTTCTTTGACCCAGTTTGGCAAACATCGGTCATACAGCGAGCGCAGTTATTGGACGAGTTGCGCAACGCCCTAAAAGAGCACCAGTTTGAACTCTTTTATCAAGCACAAGTTGATAGTGCAGACAGCATTTTAGGTGCAGAAGCATTAATCCGCTGGAATCACCCAACGCGAGGCTTACTCGGTCCATTTGAATTTCTCCCTGCAGCCCAGGAGAATCGACTGATGAAAAAAATCGGTGATGAAGTGATGCGATTGGGACTACAACAGCTGCAACAATGGCAGCACAGCGAGCAGACCTCGCACTTGACTCTTAGCTTAAACATTACCGCCGATCAATTCTATGACGAAAGCTTCGAGCCAAGTTTGTTAGATGCCATTGATCAAAAGAAAATTTCGCCGAAATCACTGAAACTTGAGTTTACCGAGTCCATGCTATTAGGAGATATCGCGTGCGCAAATCAGAAAATAGAAAGGCTGAAAGAGCATGGCATACAATTTTCAATCGATGACTTCGGTACAGGGTATTCATCGCTTTCTTATCTAAGTACCTTGACCGTTGAACAACTTAAAATCGATCAGTCTTTTGTGCAAAATATTGGTGTAGTGGAATCAGACGAGATGATTGTCAAAACCATTATCGACATGGCCAAGACACTGCGTTTGCAAGTCATTGCAGAAGGAGTAGAAACATTACAGCAGAAGAGCTTTCTACTAAACCAAGGTTGCGAGATGTTTCAGGGCTATTTGTTTAGCAAGCCAATATCTATTGCTGACTTTAACGCCCTTGTGCTCACAAAACCACACTGACCTACAACAAATAAATTACTAAGCCTGCCGGCTAATTGCGTAGGCACAAAGACTCACCACAGTGCCTAAGTTCAAAGACTCAACGGCTCCAGTGCCAGGAATTGAAAATAGGCTGGGCTGCAAATGAGCAAGGTCTGCATGGGGAATGCCCCGCGCCTCATTCCCGAAAATATAAAGATCGTGCTCACCAAACTGAGGGTCTGCTATATCTTTTCCTTGCATGTCTAATGCCGCAATTCGAGGGTAGTTCTCAGCAATAGCCGCCAGTGGAACCTCTGTCTCTATCGGAACGTGGAAAATGGCCCCCATACTCGCACGCACTACTTTAGGGTTGAAAGGGTCTACAGAACCGGGACTTAATAAACATCGAGCGGCGCCGAACCAAGCAAGTGAGCGCAAGATAGTGCCCAAATTACCTGGGTCTTGCACTTCATAGAGATAGACAGCCCGTTGCGCGCTTGAGCTTAGCCTTTCTTGAGTCAACGCGGAGATTGGCACGAGTGCAAAGATGCCCTGTGGGGTCTGGGTAGCACAAATACGCGCCATGTGTTTTGCACTGATGACGTGCGTCTCAAAACGCTTCGACGAAAAGGCTTGCGCATCTGAGACGTAGATTTCACTAGCGCGCAAAGCTGCATTGCTGTCACTAGCCTTCTCAAGCTCTTGTACGAGATGCTCGCCCTCTGCAATGAAAAACCCAAATCGTTCTCGGTATTTTCTCTGTTGCAGCTTGCGCATCTCATCAAAGCTTAGTTTCACACCAGCACTCCCTTGTCGAAGTCTTCTCTCATCGCAGCAATTAAGGCCTCGGCTACTTTAATGCCATCAACGCCCGCAGAGAGGATCCCCCCGGCGTAACCGGCACCCTCACCAGCGGGATAAAGACCACGAGTATTAAGACTTTGCAAGGACTCTCTATCGCGAGTGATCCTAATCGGCGACGAGGTTCGCGTCTCAACCCCTGTTAACACGGCATCTTCTCTATCGAAATGTTTAATCGTTTTCCCAAAGGCAGGCAACGCCTCGCGAATAGCTTCAATCGCATAGCCAGGCAAGGCACTTGCCAAATCGCCAAGCTTCACTCCTGGTTTATAAGAGGGTTCAACTTGCCCTAATTGGCTGGAAGCTTTGCCTTTGATGAAATCTCCTACTAACTGTGCTGGTGCACAGTAGTCCTCGCCACCTAAAGCAAATGCGTGTGATTCGAGAGATTCTTGCAAGGCGATGCCCGCAATCGGGCTGCCTGGATAATCCACCTCTGGTGTAATGCCGACAACGATGCCGGCGTTAGCATTGCGCTCATTGCGCGAGTACTGGCTCATGCCATTGGTCACCACTCGCCCTTTCTCTGAGGTCGCCGCAACCACAGTGCCACCAGGGCACATACAGAAGCTATAGACGGCTCGACCATTTTTAGCATGATGCACCAGTTTATAGTCGGCGGCCCCCAATTGTGGGTGGCCGGCGTACTTGCCTAGCCTTGCTTTGTCGATCAATGACTGAGGGTGTTCCACTCTAAAACCGACCGCAAACGGCTTGGCCTCGATAAATACACCTCGGTCATGCAGCATACGAAAGGTGTCACGCGCACTATGACCAAGCGCTAGAACCACATGCTCAGTTTCAATAACATCGCCGTTAGCCAGTGCTACACCTTTTACCGACTTGTCATCGATCAACACATCCACCACTTGTGACTCAAACCGCACCTCACCGCCTAAGGCAATGATCTCCTGCCGCATTGCTGCCACAACGCCTGTGAGCCGGAAAGTTCCTATATGTGGTTTGCTGACAAACAAAATCTCCTCTGGCGCACCCGCTTTGACAAACTCGTGCATGACTTTACGCCCATAAAACTTCGGGTCTTTAATTTGACTATAGAGTTTGCCATCTGAGAATAGGCCCGCGCCCCCTTCTCCAAACTGCACGTTCGACTCGACATTAAGAATATTCTTACGCCACAACCCCCAAGTATCTTGAGTACGCTGTCGAACCTCTCGTCCTCGCTCTAACACAATAGGTCTATACCCCTGCTGTGCAAGAATCAGAGCGGCGAATAATCCACATGGACCGAAACCGATGATCACGGGCCGTGACTGCAAGCGTTGTGGCGCCATTGGCATGGGGTAATAGTGTGTATCGGGAGATCTACTGATATTGCGTTTGCCGCTTAGGTTGGCAAGAATTGCCTCTTCGTTGGCAAGTTCAACATCAATGATGTAAACAAAACTAATCACGCTGTTCTTTTTGCGGGCGTCGTAGCTGCGCTTAAAGACGGTAAAGGCTAGCAATTGCGACTCTTGAATCTGTAAAACTGCTAGTATCGCTTGCCTAAGATCCTCTTCGCTATGGTCAAGGGGAAGCGTTAATTCAGTCAGTCTTAACATTGCAAGCATCCTGGCCGGTGGCCCCGGCAAAAGGGGAAAGAAGTGTTATTATACAGCAGCTCGACTCTAGGGTTTAGGCAAACTTAGTAGAAACTGCCAGCTCAAAGTACATGATTTACGCCGCTGCCTACCCATAATTTGTGACTAGTCGCCGGAAATTTAACAACTAGGAGTGCCATTGGACTCAAAACACACCCCCTCAACAGCGCTAGATTCAATGGAATTTGTTCGCAGCTTCCTCGAGGCGACCCCGACCTTGGCGCTCGCCTTTTTCGGCGATAGCAATGCATTTGTTTTTAATGGGCTCGCTGCCGAGCGCTTACAAATTTCGCAAGGTACACAATACATTGCTAACGATCTAGAAATCAGCATCTCTGAGTTGGACGAGCACTCTCCTCTCTCGCAATCGAAAACACCTTGGGTAAGAGTGTGGCGTGGTGAGCAATTACAAAATATATCTTTGAAAATACAAACGTCCAATGCCGCCCCGCTAGTAGTGATTTGCTCAGGCAAGCTCATAAACCACCCCCAAAATGGCCAAGCCTTTGCCGCGCTGATCACGCTCACCGATGTGACAGCACAATATGACAAAGACATGCTTCAACAAAAAAACCAACACCATCTACAGATGCTCTTGGCTGGCACTAATACCGGTACGTGGGAATGGAACGTACAAACTGGCGAAATACATTTCAGTGCTGAATGGAGCAAGCTTCTTGGATATAGCCAAGAAGAATTTAAAGCGTTTAATGTTGAATTATGGCAAGGCTTACACCACCCAGATGATTTACCTCAAATCACCGAGATAGTGAGAGCTCATCTTGAGAGTTCAAATGATTCCTTCAGCACGCTTGGGCGCATCAAACATAAAGACGGCCACTGGGTATGGTTACAAGTGCACGGTCGCGTCTATCAGCGTGACGAGCACAATCAACCCCTACTTCTCGCAGGCATACACTTAGACGTCAGTGATGTGCGCGCGTTCGAAAAGCAAGCGAAAGTCTCTGAATCCTATATGGCTGCAGTGGTCAATTCGAGCGCCAATGTCGCCATTATTGCCACAGACACAGAAGGCCTGATCACCATTTTCAATCCAGGGGCGCAATCACTGCTTGGTTACTCCGAAGAAGAGATGGTTGGCAAACAAACTCCCGCCATATTGCACCTAGAGTCCGAAGTCATCGCAAGAGCACAAGAACTCAGCGAGCAGGAAGGCGAAGAGATTACCGGTTTTGAGGTTTTTGTTCACGGAGCCCGCAATGGCAACGTGGAAACGCGCCACTGGACGTATATCGATAAAAAAGGAAACCACCGTAAAGTCAGCCTTACTGTGAGCCCCCTCCTTGAAGAGAACAACAAGATTATTGGTTTCTTGGGGATCGCAATCGATGAAACAGGTCAGCGACAAGCTGAAGAAGAAGCCCGACTAGCGGTACAACGCTTCACTGGTGCCTTCGAATCTACAGCTGTTGGAATGGCCCTAGTCTCACTCGAAGGGCGTTGGATGGTTGTCAATGACGCCCTGTGCCAAATGCTTGGCTACTCTCGAGAAGAATTACTTGCCTCGGATTTCCAAACCATCACACATCCCGATGACCTCGAAAATGACCTAGCACTGTTGAAAAAATTACTTGCAGGTGAAATTCCCAATTATTCGATGCACAAACGTTACTACCACAAAGACGGCGAGCTCATTCAAGCGCTCCTGTGGGTCGCTGTGGTGCGCGATAAGGACGGCACACCGATTCATTTCGTTTCACAAATTCAAAATATTACAGAAGAGTTTTTGGCAAGACAGCAATTGGAAAGTAGCGAAACCCGGCTACGTGGGCTATTCGACCTTTCTCCTATAGGCATCATCTTGATGGACTATAAGACAGGAAAGGCAATTGAAGCCAACCGCGCAGTTATCGAACCCACAGGGTATAGCGACGAAGAATTCTTCCAAATGAGCGATCGAGAACTGACGCCACGCGAGTACGCACCCGCCATGTCACAAGCGATTGAGCAGTTGCGAAACACTGGGCGATATGAGGCTTTCGAGAAAGAACATATTCGCAAAGACGGCAGTCGTTACCCCGTTCTTGTACAAGGCATTTTAATGAGGGAGCCTAGTGGTCGACAGGTCGTTTGGTCACTAGTCGAGGACATTAGTGAACGCAAGCGTTTAGACCGAATTAAAAACGAGTTTGTGTCAACGGTCAGCCATGAATTGCGCACTCCTTTAACCTCCATCTCTGGCGCGCTATCCCTTATCGTAGGCGGAGTACTTGGAGATGTTCCAGACGATATTCTCGATATGTTAACCATTGCAGCGCGCAGCAGTGAAAGACTCAGTCAGCTCGTCAATGATTTGCTCGACATGGATAAACTATTAGCGGGGAAAATGGACCTGAAATTGGAGTTGCTCGATTTAGGCCCAGTCATTAAAGATGCCGTGAGCGCAATGACTCCATTCGCAGCCTCTCATGACGTTAGCATCGTCAGCACAGGGAATATACAGAAACAAATCCGCACTGATAAAGGCCGATTATTGCAGGTTCTGAACAATCTCTTGTCCAACGCATGCAAACACTCACCGCCTGGGGCACAAGTAACACTGCACTGCGAATCGGGGCCAGAAGACAGCATTATTATTAGTGTTATAGACCAGGGACGCGGCATTCCGAAAGCGTTCAGATCACGCATATTCCAAAAATTTGCACAAGCAGATGCCTCTGATAATAGCGACACTCAAGGCACCGGTCTTGGCCTTGCCATTTGCAAAGAGTTGGTAGAGCGGCTCGGCGGCGCTATCGGTTATGAGTCCACCGAAGGCGAAGGCTCACATTTTTGGATTCGCTTGCCGCGCGCCCAAACCGAATTTAATTTCGCCGAACGCACCCCGCGCGTTTTACATGTTGAGGACGATTCGGATTTTGCCCATTTGGTGAGCCTGCAAGTTTCCAACTGGATCGACATGGACTTGGCCGTCGATTTGAGTTCCGCATTTGAAAAAATAAGACTAAACCATTATGACTTGATACTCTTAGACTTATTTTTACCCGATGGTCATGGCGAGACCCTTTGGGAAACGATTCACCTTGCGCAGCCCGACGTTCCCATAGTCATATTATCTGGACACGAAGTTCCGCGAAAACTTGCCGACAATGTTGCAGCAGTGCTTCATAAGGACGAATCTACACTCACAAGAGTCGTTTCAACGTTGCATAACATCTTTGAGATGGGAGAAGCACGAGAATGAGTTCACTACAAAAGATCGCCCATGTTGATGACGATGAATCGATACGCGCCATCGCTAAAGTCGCATTAGAACGCATCGGAAAATTCACACTTTTAAGCTGTGCTAGCGGCAAAGAAGCATTAGAAAAAATACCGGAATTTGCTCCAGACATCATTCTTTTAGATGTGATGATGCCAGGATTAGACGGGCCTACGACACTCAAACAACTTCGCGAGAAAATGAATCTCGACGAAACAGCGGTTATTTTTATGACCGCCAAGGTGCAAAGTTCAGAAGTTGAATATTATAAGTCTCTTGGGGCGTTTAATGTTATTTTGAAGCCTTTCGACGCTATGGGGCTATCGGATCAGTTGAAGAATTATTGGGTGCAATACAATGGCGAATGATAACCAAGATTTTCTCAAAGAAATGGAAGCGTTACGCCTCGATTTCCACAAACGATTAGTCACCGAACTAGAGCAGTTGGTAGAGTATCGTGAAAAAAATGACAGCCAGCTAGTCGATTTAAATACTATCAAAGAGCTCTACGGTGCGAGCCACAAGCTCGCCGGCTCAGCATTGACGTTCGGCTACAAAGACACTGGCATACTCCTACGCAGCTTTGAGAACTATTTAGACCAAGCGTTATGTGGTGGCAACCAAATCGACCCGGGTGAAATGCGCTCCAGATTGCTTGAGCTAGCGCCCGCCGTTTCACTTCCAGTTACCAACAGCTCGCAAGTCGAAGATGCACGAAAGCCTGCAAGCGAACCAGCCGAGGAGTTACATCGCAGCGAAGATATTCGCATCTTCATTCTAGAAGACGACCCTTCAACAAGTGAGATGTTAAAGCTCGGGCTATCTAGTTTCGGCTACATTGTGTCTACCTTCACCAGCATATCAGCCTTATGTGATCGTGCTCTGGTCAACCCGCCTGACGGTTTAATTTTCGACAAAACCGAAAGCTCGTTTATTGGCAATGAATTAGACTCTGTGACTAAAACACTGCGTGAGCACGGCTTAAGCGATATACCGGTCATCGTCATCAGCCCCAATGACGACTTCGATGAGAAACTTTTAGCCGCAAGAAACCAAGTCGCATCATTCTTAGCGAAACCGGTCAATATACCCGCCCTAGAGTCTAGCTTAGACTATTTGTTGCAGCAAAATCTTCGCTCGCCATATCGAGTGCTCCTTGTGGATGACGATGCATACACACTCGAACATCATCGCCTCATGCTGGAGCGCTGGGGCATTGTTGCTCGCACCTTAGTGAATCCCGAAAAAACACTCGAAGTGATAGAAGAGTTTCACCCTGACTTATTGATTTTCGATTTACACATGCCTTTATGCACAGGAATCGAATTAGCTGAAGTTGTGCGCTATCACACGCAGCTGGTGCACATCCCGATTATCTTTCTGTCTAGCGAACGCAATGAAAGCCGCCAACTACTGGCGATGATGACTGGTGGTGATGACTTTATTGTCAAACCGGTAGCAGAGGATAGCTTTGTCACTACGATTAAGAGCCGCGCTCAACGCGCTCGAAAACTTGCCGAGCTCATGACTCGCGACAGCCTGACAGGCCTCTTGAAACATACCGAAATCAAAGAGCGTTTAAGTCACGAATTCGCGCGCGCACAGCGCAACAAAGCCTTAGTGAGCGTAGCGATGATCGACATCGATCTTTTCAAGAAAGTGAACGATACCTATGGCCATCAAACTGGTGATGTTGTCATCTCAACACTCGCCCACTTGCTCAGACGTGGGCTACGTACCACCGACCTTGTTGGCCGCTACGGCGGCGAAGAGTATATGGTGGTGCTGCCAGATACCGACTCGGCCAATGCAATTACTAAGCTCGACTCCTTACGTACTGAGTTCGAAAAAATAGTTTTCCGACATAAGAACGATGAGTTTACTTGCAGCTTCAGTGGCGGGGTATGCTCCTCTGACCTAGGGAGCAATGTTGATGATTTTATTGAACAGGCAGACAGAGCCCTGTATAGCGCGAAAGAGCAAGGCCGCAATCTCATTATTGCAGCAAAATAAACATCAACCCAGCAATCACCAGCAAGAGTTTGAAAAGTAATGGCACGATCGAAAAGCAGTAATCGTTGGTTGGAAGAACACGTCAACGATCCCTATGTCAAAAAAGCGCAGATCGATGGCTACCGCTCTCGCGCCAGTTACAAACTCTTAGAGCTGATTGAAAAAGATAAGTTAGTGAAACCAGGCATGATCGTTCTGGATCTTGGCTCTACCCCCGGCGGCTGGTCGCAAGTCGTGGCACCATTGGTAGGGCGACATGGCAAAACCATCGCCTCAGATATTTTGCCCATGGCTCCAATTAACGACGTTGTTTTTATCGAAGGAGACTTCACCGAACAAAGTGTATTTGACCAGATATTGGCAGCTTTGAACGAAGAGAAAGTCGATTTTGTAATGTCAGATATGGCGCCTAACATCAGTGGTGTAGATGCCGCAGACCAAGCCTCGTCTATCTACCTAGTTGAACTCGCCCTGGACATGGCAAGAACAGTTCTCAAACCAGGCGCAAACTTTGCTACAAAGGTGTTTCACGGCGAAGGCTATGACCAATATCTCAAAGAGGTTCGCAGCAGCTTCCAGAAGGTGGTAGTGCGCAAACCAGAGGCCTCTCGATCTCGCTCACGCGAGGTCTATATCGTTGGCAAAGGATTTAAACCTTAAACTTATTGGCGCGCTTTGCGTTTATTGCGCTCAGTCAGATCAAGAAATTCTTTCAATGCCGTCTCTGCCCATGCCTGCGCTTGCTTTTCATTGGCAAAACCATCCTGAGATTTAGACACGACAGTACGCTTGGACGTTGCTCTGCGAGTGATCTGAGCGCTCCACAAGCCACTGGCGGAGTCCTGTTCCACGTGACTGCTGTATTTTTTCGCTGCCGTCATAAGTGCTCCTAAGGGTTTTTGAGTATGATTGTAAATTTGGGCGCTACTTATACCCGAAGCTACCGGCAGTGGCCAGTTTAATTAGCAAAAACTGAGCCTTCCGTTTCGAATTACAATGGTGTCTACTGTTTATAAATATAAAGCGCTGCGAGTATACGATGTCGACAATTAAGCAATACACGCCCAAGACTGCCATTGCAGTGGTGGTCGCCAATATGGTGGGAACCGGCGTTTTCACCAGTATCGGTTTTCAAATCATCGACATTAAATCGACCTTTGTATTGCTCATGCTTTGGCTAGTCGGCGGAGTAGCCGCCCTTTGTGGCGCCCTGACTTACGCAGAACTTGCTAGCCGACTGCCTCGCTCAGGCGGCGAATATAATTTCCTGAGTCGCATTTACCACCCAGCAGTGGGCTTTGTGTCAGGTTGGGTATCGCTAACTGTTGGGTTTGCCGCGCCCACGGCTCTAGCAGCCATGACTTTTGCCGCATACTTTGACTCAGCACTAGGCGAGGCAATTCCGATCAACCGGACACTTGCCGCTTTGGTTTTAGTTGTCTCTATCACCTTTGTCCATGGCCGCAATCATGCCGCTAGCGGTGGCCTGCAAAATTGGTTCACCATCATTAAGGTATTACTGATCGCCTTATTTGTTGTCGCTGTGCTCAGCTTCGTTGCCACCCCACAAACTGTCACCTTGCTGCCTAGCGAAGGCGATGGAGCCTTGCTAGCCTCTAGTGCTTTCGCGGTCTCCCTGATCTATGTGAATTACGCCTACACTGGCTGGAACGCCGCCACCTATATTACAGGGGAAATCGAAAACCCCGAGCGCTCAGTGCCTTTGGTATTGATCGGCGGAACGCTCATCGTTATTGTGTTGTATATGGCGCTTAATGCAAGCTTCCTCTACGCCGTGCCACTGGCCGAATTAGAAGGCAAGATCGAAGTCGGGGTAATTGTCGCGGAACACACGTTCGGCCCCGCTGGGGCCATGGTGATGGGTGGTCTTCTATCCTTACTATTGATATCCACTGTCAGCGCAATGTTGATGGCGGGGCCACGCGTCTTGCAGGTCATGGGAGAGGATTTTCGGCTATTCCGCGCTCTAGCACTTAAAAATTCAGGCGGGGTGCCACGCACTGCAATCTACACACAAGGCGGACTAGCCGCGCTTTTTATCGTGACTTCGACCTTCGATTCGGTACTAGTATTTTCAGGTTTTATTCTCGGGCTTAGTTCGCTTGCGACCGTGTTAGGTGTGTTTGTGCTTCGTTACAAGCAAGGCAAGACTGGTGATGTCAGTTCCGGCAGTTATCGAACGTGGGCCTATCCGCTACCACCACTGCTGTATAGTGCCATTATGCTGTGGACTTTATGGTTCATTACAATGAACAGACCACAAGAAGCCTCTGTAGCAGGTGTCGTCATTGTAATTGGCGTGCTTTGCTATTGGTTAACAGAGAAACTTTCATCGAAGAGCGAGCCTATTTAGGCCCTGCCATCTTAAAAAGGATCTACGCATGTCCCGTTGGATAGAAGTCGATGCGAACATTCATCAATACATAACACAACACCTGCCACCAGAGCCCGATGTGTTACAAGCGCTTCATGATCGCACCTCCAATATGGAAGGGGCAGGGATGCAGATCTCGCACGAGCAGGCGCAATTTATGCAGGTCCTGTTGCAGTCATTGGGGGCAAAAAACACCATCGAAATTGGCGTGTATACAGGCTACAGCACACTCATCACTGCCCAATGCCTCCCCGAGGATGGCCAAGTCATCGCTTGTGATATCAGTGACGAATGGACATCTATCGCAAAGCCCTTTTGGCAGCAAGCCGGACAGGCTAGCAAAATCGATTTACGGCTAGCACCGGCAGCGCAGACTATGAAATCGCTTATCGCAGAAGGTCGTAGTGGGAGTTTCGATTTTGTCTTTATCGACGCCGACAAAACTGGTTATGACGAATACTATGAGCTTGCTTTAGTTCTATTACGCCCGGGCGGGCTAATCGCCTTAGACAACTGTTTATGGGGTGGAAAAGTGACGCAGGCTGATAATCAGGAAGAGGACACCGTTGCCCTTAAAAAGCTTAACGCAAAAATAGCGAGTGACCCGCGTGTTACCGCCTATCTCGCCCCCGTTGGCGATGGCCTCTACTTAGCAAGCAAATGCGCCTAGCACAATCGCCTGCGCTCAAGATTATTCAGAGAATTTTGAGCGATTGGCTTTCACTAGTTTCAGTATGTCTTTCTTGGTCAAGATGCCTTCGATGTGATTTTCACTATCAACAATAGGTATGCAAGAAATATTGTGGCTAAGAAATAGCTCAACTGCATCGAACATATTATTAGTCTTGCGCAGCGTTATTGGTTTGCGAGTCATGAACGTGTGCACAAGACGATTCATTGCCTGTACATCTTTATGAGTCTCTAGCGGCGTGCCTAAAGTCGGACTCATCACCCGATACACATCTCTGTCAGAGATTATGCCTATTAGCTTCTTATGCTCTACCACTAGAACATGATTGAATTTTGCATTGTCTAAAATCCCTTTGACCATCTTCAAACTATCATCCAGTTCTACAGTGACAACTGGTGAACTCATTATTTTATCGAGAGTCATACTGGCTCCACCTCCTTAAACATTAGCCCTGCAACGCCTATCTGTGAATATTGCCCATTGCCGTAACAAAATCCAGTCAAAACGGTCTGTTATGCTAAGCTCAAGCCAAATTAGTCATATTACATCGCCTTTACAGGAATAAATTATGGATAAGCGTAAAAATCTATTTGCCAAGTTGCCCACATTGATCGCAGCACTCATGCTCAGCTGTATTACGCTGCAATCCCAAGCTCAGGATTTTATCTGGGCTCCTGACATCAAGCTTGGCACAGAACTCCCCGCATTCAGCGCAAAAGATCAAGATGGCATGAGCCACAGCTTTGCTGATCTCTCTGGCGACAAAGGTCTCATCGTAGTCATGAGCCGCTCTTTCGCTTGGTGTCCTTATTGTATTCGCCAGTTACAGCAATTGCTTGACGCGCAGGCTCAATTCAACGCACTTGGATTTAACGTAACGACGATGACCTATGACCCAGTGGCCACATTGAAAGAAGCCGAAGAGGAATACGAAATCACCTTCCCGATGTTGTATGACGAGAATAGTGCTTTTATTAACGCTCTCGGCATCCTCAACACCGAATACGAACCCGGGCATCGCGCTTATGGCATCCCCTACCCTGGCATACTAGTGATTGATGCGAGAGGCGTGCTTAGAGCGAAACTTGCCGAGCAAGACTACCGTGACCGTCCCGATTTTAGCCTCGTCTTAGAAGCCGCTCAAAAAATATAGGGCTTCTAAAAATTACGAGCCTACTGCTCGTTTAAATCCCAATTATAGGGAAGATTGGCGCGCAAGTTGATGCGCGCCGGCAGGTCACGGTAGTGGCGAATAAACTGCTCAACTCCACCTGCTTTTTCGAAGTCTTCTTCAAACCAATCAAATATCTGCGACACTCGAACGCGCTGCCCCTCTAACAATAGACCTTTGCTCTCATTCAACAAAAAGGTTTGCGTTTGGCTCTCAAGCTGTTGTTCGATTTTTTCAGCACGATAGGCCTCTGTCCGCAAATTAGGACAACTTAAAGAGGCGCACACTATTGCGAAATGAATTCTTGGCTCCCCCAGTTTGCGCAGCACTTCATGTTCAATATCATCAAGAGAGAACGGCTTGCCACCAATAGTGCCCGCCGTTCGCCCCCAAACTGGGAAGAAGAACGAACCAATATCGCGAATACTATCGACTGGGTAGTGCTCGACAACCATTTTAATTGCATAGACATTGTACGCATTGATGTAGAATGCCAACTGTTCATCACGATTTTCTAAGGTTTCAGGAGAAATTTTTTCTATTTGAGCAATAAGTTGCGGATAACGAGGGTCTTGAGAGACACCTTTATAATCCACAGCATTAAACGTTACCCCTTGTCGTTCGACGGGCGCGACATACTGCGCTAAGACGTCATCAAGTAACTGCCAATTTTGCGCATACGTGCTAACCGGCACAAACAATAGGCTAGCCATAAGCAAGAGATAAGCTAATGCATTAGCACTTAGCACTTCGCTGAACACGGGAGAAACTGGCATATTGACTCCTTTAGGCATAATCGCCTTATATTGAATACACCCGAATAAGACAGACGGTTCACTCCTATGTTACACAAAGCACAAGATGAAGAAGATATTGACGCCCTTCGTCGCGGAGATAGAGCAGCCTTTACACGATTAGTGCAGCGCTATCACCGCCCAATGCTCGTTATCGCTAGAGCCATCGTTGGAGATGTCTGGGCCGAAGAAGTACTCCAAGAGGCCTGGGTATCGATTAACCGCGCCCTGCCTCGCTTCGAAGGACGCTCCAGCTTGCAGACCTGGCTTTACACCATCGTACGTAACGAGGCGCGCACGAGACTAAGCAAAGAATCACGCTACGTCTCGCTCGAAAGCACTATTGGCAGCCACGAAGACACGATCGAATCTCTCAATATGCAATTCAAAAAAGACGGTCATTGGCAAAACTCACCTGCCAACTGGCATACCGACTCCCCGCTACAGCTCCTTGAACAAACCCAATTACGCCAGTGTATTGATAGAACCCTAAGCACCCTGAGCGCAGACCAGTGTGCCGTGTTCACAATGCGAGACTTGCAACAAATGGACTTGCAGGAAATTTGTAACATTCTTGAGCTAAGCAGCTCCAATGTACGTGTGCTATTACACCGCGCCAGACTGAGTTTGATGCAAGTAATAGATCGTTATCAGGAGACAGGAACATGTTGAGTTGTCGTGATTTGGCTGAGAAAGCAAGCGACCATATTGAGAAAAAGCTAAGCTTTCGCGAAGCACTCAGCTATAGATTGCATTTATTTCTATGCGGCTATTGCCGTAAGTTCGTGCGTCACCTAAAAACGACTATTGAGTTCGGTCAGCGTCTTCCAGAGCCAGAGCCTCTAAGCGATGAAGAGGCAGAAAAAATTGCTGCTCAAACTTTTGAAAAATCGGATCAGGAATAAGCCCTGATTGCCAAAGCAAAACATGGCCGCATTGTCGGCTTCAACTCTTTTAATTTAACAGTACCGATCACTATGACCTTATCCCATATTTTTATCTCTAAGAAACAACCACTTGCACTGGCTTGCAGTCTTTTCGCCATGCACTTGAGCGCTCCAAGCGCCTTTGCACAAGACAACGAGGCTATCGATACTATCGTCGTCACTGGCAGCCGCAGTCTTGAACGATCAATTCTAGAATCGCCAGTCCCTATTGACACTTTTAGCGCTCAAGAAGTGATGGAGTCAGGCGCGTTTGCTGGTGAACTAGGAGAGGCACTTGCAACACTAGTGCCTTCCTTTAATTTTCTAAGACAGTCGAACTCTGGCACATCAGATCACGTTAGAGCAGGCCAATTGCGGGGCATGAGCCCCGACCAAATGCTAGTGCTGATCAATGGCAAGCGTCGACATTCATCGGCAGTTGTGAACAGTGAAACAAAAATTGGCCGAGGGACTGCAGCGGTAGATTTCAACACTATTCCCTTGAACGCTATCAATCATATCGAAGTCCTAAGAGATGGAGCCGGTGCTCAATATGGCTCGGATGCGATCGCCGGAGTCGTCAATCTTATTCTCGACAGAGAGTCCGTTCGCCCGGAGCTCAATATTAGTTATGGGGCCCATAGCACTGACTTCGACGCCATCGACGAGCGAATTACTGATGGCCAGACCTTCTTAATCGATGGCACCACAGGCTTGGACATCGGCCGCAATGGCTTTCTCAATGCAGGGTTTGATCTGAAACAGCGCAAGCCCACCAACCGTGCAGGCTTCGATCAACTGCCATTTTTCTACCCCGCGACGCCAGCCAATTTAGCCGTGCAAGGTCAGCGCAATTACGCCAAAGGCGACCCTGCGGTGCAAGATGCCAATGTGTGGTTTAACGCTGAGCAAACACTTGCTTCGAATATTCTTTATGCATTCGCGACATTAGGAAGGCGAGATACAGAGGGAGCGACTTTTTTCCGTTACCCTGATGAATCGCGCAATATTGCAAGCATCTACCCAAATGGTTATTTGCCGATCACTCTCGGCGAGAATCGCGACCATAGCTTAACGATGGGGATAAGCAGTCGCCTACAACAATGGACACTGGATAACAGTGCAACGATTGGCGGCAACCGTTTTTCCTATGGCGCCAAAAACTCTTTGAATGCCTCCTTAGGCAGCGCAAGCCCTACACGATTCGATTCAGGTGAATACGCACTCGATCAATTAACAGTAAACTCGGATATTTCCCGCGTCGATCCTTACGACACAGCACTGGGGACTCTGTTCGTTGCCGCGGGGCTCGAATACCGCAAAGAGCGTTTTCAAACCAAGCTAGGCGACGCAAGCTCTTGGCAGGCCGGAACCTTTAATGGTGACATTGGTGCACAGGGCGCCATCGGTTTAACCCCTAGTGATATCAGCAAAGAGCAGCGCGAAGTTTACAGCACGTATATCAATATTGCTGACCAAATCAATGATCGCCTTTTAGTAGATGCCGCCGCACGCTTTGAACACTACAGTGATTTCGGAGACGAACTCACAGGCAAAGCAAGTTTCTTCTTTGAACTAACTTCCGATTTCGGGTTACGGGGTGCCATCTCTAATAGCTTACGAGCTCCGTCGTTAAGCCAGATTGGCTTTTCAGACCGCAGCACCAATTTTGGCGACAATCGTAGCCTAGTAAACACGGTGACACTGCGCGTCGCAAACCCAGTCGCACTATCCCTTGGCGCACAAGCCTTGAAACCTGAAACGTCTTTCAATGAAAGTGTCGGCCTCACTGGGCAAGTAGGAAATAGCGTTTCGTTCACTCTCGATGCATTTCGCATAGAAGTCGATGATCGAATCACTTTATCGGACCGCTTGTTTGGCCAGGCGTTGGTCGACTACGTCTCAGCCCAACCAGCCGGGGCGGGCATCGAGTCGGTGCGCTTCTTTACCAATGCAATCGATACCAAAACTACGGGCATAGATTTCACGATGACCCATGAGCGTCCGCTACTCTCCGGTGAGCTAGAGCTCACATTTGGGTATAGCTATGCCAAAACGACGATTGAAAATATAGCGCAAACCCCTACCCAGCTCAGTAATCTTGACAGCAACTTTTTGCTAATTGGGGTCGAAGAGATCAACACTATCGAAGAGTCTGCCCCTCGAGAGAAAGCGAGCCTACTTAGCAAATGGAGCAGACGAGACTTCAGTTTAATCAACCGCATTCACTATTTCGGTAGTGTTGTACGCGTCTTTAATTTTGGAGGTGGTTTTGAGCCTCGCCAACGCTATGGCTCGGAATATTCTATCGACCTAGAAGGCAACTGGCAGATCAATGACACAGTGACTGTCACCTTTGGCGTGAACAACTTATTGGATGAGTACGCCGACCTTTCCAGTGCCGATATCAACTATTTTGGCAACCTACCCCATGACGTGTTGTCGCCGGTAGGAGATAGTGGGCGATATTTTTATACCAGCATGAATATGCGTTTCTAAGAAGCTGTAAGCAAGCCATGGCGATATCTCAATCGCCATGGCATTGCTCAGTAGTGCCAAGTTAGGATCCGAAACGGTATCGCAGTTTGACAACCAGCGTATCGACGATCGGCTCTTCCCACGCCTCTACTAGCAAATTTCCATAATCATAAAATTGAGAACCCGGCAGATTAGAACCGCGCGTGTAAACGACAAACAAGTCTGACAGCGGCGCGATTTCCCAACGGTAGCGCGCCTGAAATGTCATGCGACTAATGACGAAGTCATCCGCGGTCACTGTCGGCTTGTCTACGACTTTCAACATCTCCAAGTCATTCGGGTTAACTGCAAGAAAGCGGTCTTCGAATGCTTTCAGTCCTGTCCATTGCATACTGAATCGCAGCTGCTGCTTTGCCGACAAAAAATAATCCATCGTCAATTTTGGCGCCCACTGGGTAGCTTCAAAACTCGTGTAATTACCGGCACCTTTGTAGACCAATAGCGCTTCGCGATCTGTATAGCTTACATCAAACAACAAAGAGAAATTGTCAATCGGGCGATAAGTTAGACCGGTCTATACCGTTAATGATTTTGAGCCTAGATCTTCTTGCCCTGCGTTAATTCCAAACTCAGGCGAGAGCTTCTTGCTTGGATCATCTGCCCAACTAAAGTTGACAGCCCAACGCTCTGGAATTCTGAAATCACCAGTTCCACGCCCAAGACGGTCATCAATACGAGGTGGGTAATAACGCACGCTAGTGCTAAAAGAGCTGTTATTCAAATAGGTGTATTTCCGATTCAGAAATAGCGCTAGGCGCGTTGCCTGCCCCGAGGTATTCCACTGATTAGTCACATTAACGCTATCGCTTAGAGTTCGTAGCCCTTCCACATTCGAACGATCGAGATTAAATGTATAATCCGCCTGTACGAAGTCATTGCGGCTTGCAAACCCTAGGTCGTTTAACTCCAATGTGTCATCTAAATAGCCTAATGAAACACTGTGTTGACGTCCGCGTTCTGGTTGATAGTTAATATTCGCGAACGCCCCTGCACCCGTCACATCGTTTACATTACTGTGCAATAACTGCGCATCCACTGCCCATTGCGTATCGGCAGAGAAATAATGCAAATCAACACCGTTGACAACGGCGTCCACATCAGAATGTGAGACGTCTGTCCCCATCCAACCGATCGAACGACGACCACCGTTTGCGGTGTCTTCATAAACGAGCCTGCCAACAGAGAAATCACGGCCTTCACTATTTAGCGTAACACGCTCGCCAAGTGCGTTTTTTCCGCGGACCTGCATATCATCCTCAGAAGCAAACAGTGTCCCATAGCGCCAATTTCCGCTCTGCCCTGTAAACTTCACTGCCCCCAACAGATCGCTTGGTTGACTGCGATCAGTCGGCACCACATCAACACCAGCAGGAATAGAAAGGCGTGGGGCACTGCCTATACGACGAGTGTAAAGCATCGTAGTCGGGCCGCTGGGGCCGCTGCTAGAGCGCGCTCGCGGAGACGTGATGAATACGTCTTGCCCTTCTAGAAAGAAAGAGCGCTTTTCGGAAAAGAACACTTCAAAAGCGGTGAGATTCACAACTACGTCATCGGATTCCACATTGCCGAAATCTGGATTCAAACTCGCCGACACTTGCGTATTGGATGAAGGACGCCAAAAGACTTCCGCGCCCGCGCGCATTTCTGACTCATTACGAATGCTATCGTGGGTCGCCGAAACAAAAGGGTAGTAAGTGATCTGACGGCGAGGCTCGATGTCGTTTAGTTCATATAGATCGAACGACGATAGGAACTGCGAACCAGTCCCAGGCAAGGCTGGAGAGGACCAGGTCTCGCCGGTAGCACCAATCTGACGCTCTGTGTATAGACCAATAGTGCGCGTTTCTCCGTTAGCTTGTGGCAGGGCCATCATCGACCAAGGTATGAACATCTCTGCTATCCAACCGCCTTCCACAACGGAAGCTTTGCCATCCCATGCACCGTCCCACTGAACATTGTACTGGCGCTCAGGCAAAATAGTGATGTCATTCATTGACCCTCATGCCGTACCCGTACAGGCCCTCGCCTGTAGGGTCGATCATCAGTACAAAACCATCGCGCACAATCTGGCGATCTCGAGAAGTCATGCGCGCCACTATCGTCCCTTCTGGTTGATAGTTCATCACACCCACAAATGCCACGCTCGGTATAGAATATGCGCGTGTGCGTCTCATAGCTCGCAGGCACCAAGGTGTCAGGAGTAATCACTCGCATTCCGTCGAAATAAGGCACCTGCTCCCAAACTGCCTCATCTAGCCTGCCATCAAGCGTAAAATCGATGCTGTTCTCGTCTATTTGAGTCAGCTTAAGTACAGACTCTTGAGCGTTCAACGACGCACTGCCTATGGTAACGATGAAAATTAGCGCAAGAAAAAGCGCGCCACGGTGCAGGCTCTGGGAAATGAGGCTCATTAGGGAAATCTCTCAACTGAATACTGGCAAAATAAAAGGGCTGCAATATACGCTATTGAGAGATTTTTTTCCTAAATCGAGACAATTAGTTGCATCTTGACCGCTAGATCAATCGATTATGAGCCGAATCGATAACGCAATTTTACTACTAGCACATCGACAATCGGCTCCTCCCATGCTTCGACAAGCAAGCCGGAATAATCATCAAACATGCTACCTGGCACATTACCACCACGAGTATACACAACGAATAGATCTGACAATGGCGCGATCTCCCATCGATATCGCGCCTGAAAAGTCATTCTAGAAATAGTGAAATCATCAGGCGTAGCATTAGCTTTACTGACGCGGGTTAAATACTCAAGCGCATTGGGGTTGGACTGATAGAAACGATCCTCATAAGCCTTAAGGCCCGTCCACTGCATACTAAAGCGCAACTGTTGTTTAGCAGTAACGAAATAGTCCATTGTCACCTTAGGGGACCACTGGGTTGCCTCGAAGCTGGTGAATCTGCCGTTACCTTTGTGGACGAGCAATGACTCGCGATCGACGTAACTGACATCAAAATTGAGAGAGAAAGTGTCAATAGGCCTGTAACTCAGGCCAAGAGAGCTTGTCAGTATTGAAGGCCCTAAATCCTCTTGGCTGCCATTGATGCTTGCCCCATAAGCGAGCACTTGCGACGGGTCGCTGCTCCATTCAAACGAGAGCCCCATGCGCTCGGGAATTCGATACGTTCCAGTCCCTCGGCCTAAGCGATCGTCGACCCGTGGTGGGAAGTAACGCAGCGTCGTGGTGAAGGCACTATTGTTAAGATACACATAGCCGCGGCTAAGAAACACAGCCAAGCGCGTCGGCTGCCCATCGGTATTCCATTGATTCGTTACGCTTACACTATCGCGCATTGAGCGCAAGCCTTCGATATTGGAGCGATCAAGGCTAAAAGAATAGTCAGCTGCCACAAAATCATTGCGACTAAGAAAGCCAAGGTCGTTAATATCGAGGGTGTCATCAAGGTAGGACAAACTAAGACTATGTTGACGCCCTTGCTGTGGCTGATAATTCACATTCGCGAACGCGCCAGCCCCAGTGATATCGTTAACATCGCTGTGTAACAACTGCCCATCCAGAGCCCAGCGCGTGTCGGATGAAAAATAGTGTAAATCGACCCCATTGACGATGGCGTCGACATTCTCATGGGCAACATTCGTGCCCATCCAGCCAATTGATCGGCGCCCTCCACGCGAAGTGTCCTCGTAAAGCAGTCTAGCGACACTAAAGTCACGACCCTGCGCTGCAATATTCACTCTATTGCCCTGCGCATCAGTTCCTCTAATCTCAGACTCATCTTCAGCGGCGAACAATGTTCCATAGCGCCAGTTCCCACTCTGCCCTGTTAATTTGACTGCGCCAAGCAGATCCGTGGGCCTGCTTAAATCGGTGGGCACCACCCGCACATCGTCAGGCACCGAGTACAGAGCAGCACTCCCAATGCGACGCGTATTGAGCATCGTCATTGGGCCAATGGGACCATTACCACCACGAGCTCTTGGCGAAGTGATAAATACATCCTGCCCTTCTAAAAAGAATGAACGTTTTTCTTCAAAGAAGATTTCGAAGGCAGTGAGGTTAACTACTACATCGTCCGACTCAACATTGCCGAAGTCAGGGTTCAAACTAGCAGACACCTGTGTATTAGAAGACGGTCTCCAAAACACTTCCGCACCAGCGCGCAACTCGTTGTCGTTGCTAATGCTATCACTGGTTGCCGACACATAAGGGTAATAAGTGATCTGGCGCCTTGACTCAATATTCTGCAATTCAACCTTATGAAAGGCTGAAAGAAATTGTGGCACCGTTGTCGGCAAGCCCGGAAACGACCAGGTCTCACTTGTCGCGCCTATTTGGCGTTCTGTATAGACCCCCATACGGCGTGTCTCGCCTGAGACAGCAGGCAGGGCCATCATCGACCAAGGCACAAACATTTCGGCAACCCATCCCCCTTCCACGACACTGGTCACAGCGTTCCAGGATCCATCCCATTGCAAATTTAATTGCCGTTCAGGCAGGATAGTCGCATCAGTCATCGAGCCACCAAGATTGATGCGCATCATGTACCCGTATAGGCCATCACCGGAGGGGTCGATCATGAACACAAAGCCATCTCGCTCTAAACGGGTATCTCGGGAGGTCATTCTGGCGACGATCGTATCGGCAGGCTGGTAGTTCATGACCCCAACATAAATACCACGCTCCGTATAAAATATCTTGGTATGGGTATCGTAAGCCGTCTCGGCCAAGGTGTCGGGAATCACTACACGCATTCCATCAATATAGGGAACGTTTTGCCAAATTGCCTCGTCGAGTTTGCCGTCAAGACTGATGTTTGCAGCCTCTTCATCGAGCTGGGTTAGTTGTGGTAAGACGTCCTGAGCTAGCAATGAGCCATTCAAACCCCAACTAGCTAGAAGAAATATAAGCAATCGAGACAGACATCGGCGCAGCAGGTAGAGATTATTATTCATTAGTATTTTCTCGTTATTATGGGCAATTCAGATCTTCGCGAGCCTAGCGCTTGCAATATACCTCATCCAAAGCGAGGATTCTGTCTAAAATTCAACTGCTTATACTCAAACCCTTATTTTGAGTAATCTTTTCTGTTGCACTAGCCGTATACAGAGACAAAGATCACCCCTCAAGACATCAAGGACCGACTAATCCAAATGCCTCGTTCAATTATGTGGTTCCGACAAGACTTGCGCCTAAGCGACAACCCCGCTCTAACGGCAGCAGTGGCGGCTAACGATACGCTAGCGGTCTATATTCTTGATGATATCAATAGCCAGGATTGGAAAATGGGTGCCGCCAGCCGCTGGTGGCTGCATCACTCCCTGCAAGCGCTCAATGACAGCCTCCAAGGCAACTTGCTTGTACTAGCCGGTGACCCACTGCAATTATTGCCACATTTAGCAGAGTCGGTAGGAGCAACACAGGTACATTGGAATCGTTGCTACGAACCATGGCGCATAGCCCGAGACAAAGCGCTGAAAGAGCATCTCAACGAAATGTCGATAGAGGTAACTAGCCACAAAGCCGCTCTGCTTTGGGAGCCTTGGGAGGTCAAAAAGAAAGACGGCACGCCTTACCAAGTTTTTACACCTTTTTACCGCAAGGGATGTTTGCAAGCAGCCACACCTGCCACACCAATTGCTGCACCAAAGCATATTGCTTGGTATCCAGAACTCAAGCGCCACGATTTGGCAAAGGCGTTAGGCAAACAAGGCATCGATGCACTCGCATTACTACCTTCCATCCCGTGGGATAGAACTATGCAAGACACCTGGCAGATTGGTGAGCACGCCGCACAAAAACGCTTAGAATCCTTTCTAGAACAGGGGTTAGAAAACTATAAAGAAGGACGAAACTTTCCCGAGCGCAACAATGTGTCGCGTCTCTCCCCGCATTTCCATTTTGGTGAAATCTCTCCACAACAAGCATGGATTGAGGCACAACGTGCGGGCCTTGAAGGGCAGTTCGATGATGACCTAGATTGCTTTCAATCGGAAATCGGATGGCGCGAGTTTTCCAACTCACTCCTTTACTACAAGCCCGATCTACCAGTGGCAAACCTGCAGAAAAAATTTGACCGTTTTCCTTGGGCAAACAACAAGACACACTTAGAAGCTTGGCAAAAAGGCATGACAGGCTACCCACTAGTCGATGCGGGAATGCGCGAACTATGGCAGACCGGCTACATGCATAACCGAGTGCGAATGGTAGTGGGCTCTTTTCTTGTGAAAAACTTGCTAATGCATTGGCATCATGGAGAAGCATGGTTTTGGGATTGTTTAGTCGATGCAGACCTTGCTGCCAACAGTGCAAGCTGGCAATGGATTGCGGGTTGTGGAGCCGATGCAGCCCCTTATTTTCGCGTCTTCAACCCTGTCACACAAAGCGAACGTTTCGATGCTAAAGCGACCTATATTCGCAAATACGTGCCAGAGATTGCCACACTGCCTAATAAATACATCCATAATCCAAGCGCCGCGCCCCAATATATTCTAGACGAGGCAGGCGTACAAATAGGCAAGGATTACCCGAAGGCGATAGTGGAATTAAAACGCTCGCGAGAGCGTGCGTTAGAGGCGTTCAAGTCCCTCTAACGCGCTCTATAATTTTTGTAAACCTTGCTCGGCTAGCGCCACGGCTCGGAATATTGCTCGCGCCTTATTGATGGTTTCTTCCCATTCCAATTGTGGCACCGAGTCCGCTACTACGCCCGCGCCTGCCTCTACATAGAGTCGTTCGTTCTTAATGACAGCCGTGCGAATCGCGATTGCCATATCGAGATTGCCATTCCAACCGAAATAGCCCATTGCACCACCATAGATGCCGCGCTTGACTGGTTCTAGTTCGTCAATGATCTCCATAGCTCGTACTTTCGGTGCCCCACTCAGGGTGCCAACTGGTAGAGTCGCTTTTAGAACATCCAAAGCATTTTTATCATCACTCATCGTGCTTTCGACAATCGAGGCGATATGCATGACGTGGGAGTAGCGTTCAACAAACATCTTGCGCGGCACTGTCACGCTGCCTGTTTTCGATACACGGCCCGAGTCGTTCCGACTAAGGTCAATCAACATAAGGTGCTCGGCGATTTCTTTTGCATCGGCGAGTAGCTCTTGCTCTAGCGCCAAGTCTTCCTCTTCAGTCTTGCCACGTTTGCGGGTGCCCGCCAAAGGGCGCACCGTAATCTTGCCATCTTCAACGCGTGCTAAAATCTCAGGCGATGCACTGACCACGTGGTGATCGCCCATGTTGAAAAACACCATATAAGGCGACGGATTCATATATCGCAAAGCGCGATACACATTCATCGGATCGCCACTAAAAGGCACCGACATCCGCTGTGCGATCACAACCTGCATCACATCACCGGCAAGAATATACTCTTTGATACGTTCCACACCGCGTTCGAAATCGGGCTGCTTAAAGCGTGACTCGAAATCAGCCTCACTGACTTGCTTACCAAGCACTTGCTCTGGCACAGGCACGGGTGCACACAGTGCAAGCTCTAAAGTATCAAGACGTTTTTGGGCATCAGCATAAGCGTCAGCTTGTTGTGGGTCTGCGTTGACGATCAATGACAGTGTGCCGCGCAAATTATCGAAGACAACGACTTCCTCTGACACCATCAATAAGATATCCGGCGTGCCGATGTCATCTTCGCCCGGTGCGGCGCCAAGACTTGGTTCCACATAGCGCACAGTATCGTAGCCAAAGTATCCAACCAAACCACCGCAGAAGCTTTGGCTGCCATCCATCGGCGCTACCTTATAGCGTGACTTGAACTCCTCGATAAAAACAAAGGGATCATCACACTCTAATTGCTCAACGACTTGGCCGTCAGTTTCTACCGTGATTTTCTCACCGACGACTCGCAAAACGGTGCGACATGGCAAACCAATGATCGAATAACGGCCCCATTTTTCACCGCCCTGCACAGACTCGAAAAAATAGGTGTGCAACCCCCGCCCTAATTTGAGGTAGGTTGAAAGCGGTGTTTCCAAGTCAGCCAGTACTTGGCGTACTTGTGGAATACGGTTATAGCCTTGGGCGGCAAGCGCAGCAAATTCTTGGGCTGTCATAGCGTTGAAAAGACCTTAGTGATTAATCGGAGCGTGACCAAGCTCTGTGCGCATGGCTGCAATTGTGGCCGCATAGTCGTCGCTGTTGAAGATCGCCGACCCTGCAACAAACATATCGGCACCGGCTTTTGCTATTTCAGCAATATTTTTGATACCGACCCCACCATCGACTTCGAGGCGAATTTGATGCTGACTCTCGTCAATCAACTTACGCACTTGCGCCAACTTTTTAAGGGTAGAAGGAATGAATTTTTGCCCCCCAAAACCTGGGTTTACCGACATCAACAGAATCACATCGATCTTATCCATCAAATACTCGAGGCAATCCAAGCTAGTCGCAGGGTTGAACACCAGACCTGCTTGGCAGCCAGCATCGCGAATCAACTGCAATGAGCGGTCAATGTGATTGGTCGCCTCTGGGTGGAATGTGATGATGCTCGCACCTGCTTTGGCAAAGTCTTCGATCATTTGATCGACAGGAGACACCATTAGGTGCACATCGATGGGGGCTTTCACGCCATAGTCTCGCAATGCCTTACACACCATTGGGCCTATCGTCAGGTTTGGCACATAGTGGTTGTCCATCACGTCGAAATGAATGACATCGGCGCCAGCGGCCAATACTGCGTCCACTTCCTCACCAAGGCGCGCAAAATCGGCAGAGAGGATAGACGGGGCGATAAGATACTTAGTCATAATTCAATCCAGTTTTTCGAGTAGACGGTATTTTACAGACATTCTCTTGATGTGCAGCGATTACTGCAACAATTGTTGTTTAGCGTTCGTGCAGCATCCGCTCCAATTCTTCCAAACGCTGTGGCGTGCCAATATCAAACCAGGCCCCTTCGTAGACATGCGCACTGATCTGCCCGGCGGCGATCGCCTTATCCAACACCGCTCGTAGCGCCAAGGGGGCCTCTGCTAAGCCCGCAAACAATGCCGGATGCATCACACTAATACCACTGTAGGTTAGGCCTTGATCCTCCGGCTGCGCTAAACGCAAACGCCCGTCTTTTTGCAACGCAAAATCGCCTTTGCTGTGGTGCGCAGGGTTATCCACCATGACAAGACGCGCCTTCTCGTCAACGCCATTAACTGAGTGCAAGTGACGGTAATCATAATCAGTCCAGATATCGCCGCTAATCACGGCAAACGCCTCATCACCTAACAAAGGCAAGGCTTTCACGATGCCCCCGGCTGTTTCTAAGCGTTCTGTCTCGCGCGAGTATTGCAGACGCACACCATAATTGCTGCCATCACCAAGCGCGGCCTCGAGTACATCGCCTAGATAAAAGTGATTGATGACAATGTCGTCGATGCCAGCTCGGGCGAGGTTCTCAATATGGTATTCAATCAAAGCACGCCCGCCGGCCTGCAACAGCGGCTTAGGTAGCTTATCCGTCAATGGCCGCATGCGTGTGCCTAGGCCTGCGGCCAGAATCATAGCTCTCACGCATTTACCTCAGTGGCCAGAATTGGTGCAAGTTTACCCTGCGCTAGCGGCAGCACTTTGCTGCGCAACCACTGCAAAAACTCCTCCATCTCTGGGTGTTTCGCCGCTACTGTCAGCACGTAGTCGATGACTAGGGGAATATCAAACATATAACGACGCTTACCATCACGAAGATACAGTCGACAGAAAATACCAATGACCTTGATGTGCCGCTGCAGGCCCATCAAGTCGAAGTCGCGCATGAATTCAGACTCGGCAGTCTCGTCACCCTTCTCAATCAGGCCATTCGCCACGGCTTTCTGGCGAAATTCCATAACCCAAGCCTCTAGGCGCTCTTGGGGCCAGACGATATAGCAATCGCGGAGCAAGGACACCAGGTCATAGGTATTGGCTCCGACAACGGCATCCTGAAAATCGATGACTCCTGGGAGCGCGTCGGGGCTACCATCGCGAATCATCAGATTGCGCGAATGGTAGTCACGATGCACAGCAACCTGAGGCTGCGCTAAGGCGGCGTCTTCAAGAAATGTCCACGTTCGCGCAAGCAAGTCACGTTCTTGCTCACTAAGACTAAGGCCAAGAAATTCATGGCAAAACCAAACGTTGAATAAATCAAGTTCCTTGCGCAGCAGGGCGCGATCATAAGGCGGCAACACTTCGCAATCTGCCCCCGTCTGCAAGGCAATCAACGAGTCCATCGCCGCGTCATAAAGCGCATCAACATGCTCGCCTTGCTGCAATGCTGGCAAGTACAAGGAGTCGCCAAAGTCTTGTAGCAACATAAACCCTTGCTCGTAGTCGACCTCTATGACTATCGGTGTCGCTAACCCTGCTCGCCGAAACATATTGGCAATGCGCACAAACTGCCGGCAATCCTCATGTTCAGGCGGCGCATCTACGAGTAAAAACTGTGTGGATTGCAAACAATTGCCAATCTGAGTACTGACAAGTTCGGCATCACTCTCTAGCGCCCTATTCAGTCGAATACGGAAATAACGCCTAAAGCTCGCGTCACCCGATACGGTTTCTATTGCTCCTTCCACTGGGCTGTGACCGGACATATCTTCCAGACAGTGCCTTGCCCATTGCACTAACGCATCCTTTCTTATATCCATAGCTCTCGCTTTGTCCTGTTTCTATCCAACCCCTAATGAATTATTATGCCAACTCATGGTTCGGTATATGCAGTGATTACTGCGTGATCTAGCACCGGCTTCGCCAACGGCCCTATTCTATTGGATTGCCTGCAACAATGCAGTTTCGAAAAAACTTATTGTATTCCAACATCTGCCTGATACTGTCCACTGGTGTTCTCCTTTTACAGCCTACTTCGACCGCTTTAGCGCAAAATAGTGCCGCAAATTCGGATCAATGGACTTGCCGTGCAGGCACCGATGGTGGCTGGGAGTGCTCTGAGAACCCTGCCGCCGCAAGGAATGCAGGCAACTCGGGCGTCATTGTCAGTCGTGGCGCACGCCGCGTGGCACAAACCGAAAGCGCCTCTGCAACGCCCCCAAGCAATGCATTGCAATCCAGCGCAGCACTAGACTGGATTCCAGTCGAACAAATGAGTGCTGAGCAACGCCAGCAAATGGAAGACAATTGCTGTGGTGCATTTATCGAGCCTCAGCGCATTGGCGTGGATGGTCAACCGGTGGATGTGCAAGCACAGCCCGAAGGCTCGGCAACGCTGTTTGAGGCACCTGGTGGCATCAGCCAAAGCCAAAATAGCGCCGTGAGTATTGAAGGGGTCGTTGCCATTCAACAGGGCAATCGCACCGTCAATAACACCGAATCAACCTATATTGATCAACAAGCAGACACCATCACCCTATCGGGCGATGTCGTATTCCGCGAGCCCGGTGTATTGCTGCGCGGCGACTCGGCCTTTGTCGACCAAGGCAATAGTGTCAACCGTATCGAACGCGCCAACTATGTTCTGCACCAATATGGCGTGCATGGCGCCGCGAACGTCATCATTTACGACAGTGAAGGCGAAGTCCTCGCTATCGAAAACGGCGAATTCAGCCGTTGCGAGCCAGGTAGTGAGTTCTGGAAATTGCATGCTAAGAGCATGATCTTGGACACCAAGGCTGGAATTGGCACCGCCACAGCGGTGACGCTACGCATGAAAGATGTGCCAGTTTTTCACTACCCTTACACAGTGCCATTTCCACTAGGCGACCAACGCGTCTCTGGCTTTTTGGCCCCGAGCATCGGCTCTACCAGTGATGGGGGCTTCGATTACTCCCAGCCCTATTATCTGAACTTAGCCCCTCATTATGATGCCACCATCACCCCCCGCTTCATCGCCGACCGCGGCCTTATGGCAAGTGCTGAGTTCCGCTACCTAGCCGACTGGTCAATGAACACCGTCAGTGCATCCTTACTGCCTGACGACAAACGTTATGACCCTGCCACTGCGAACGTTCTAGGCAGCGACACCGCCCCACGCAGCAAGCGCTGGTTTGTCGGCCTGCAACATCAAGGGCAACTGGGTGATCACTGGTCTACCGAAGTCAATTATGAAGCGGTGAGCGATGACCGCTATTTCCGCGATTTAGGCAGCAGTGGGCTGACGGTTACTAGCCGCACGTACTTACGCCGCTTAGGCCAGCTCAATTACCGCAACAGCAATTGGTATGCCGGCACCCGTGTGCAAAGGATCGACATCATCGACCCGTATATTTCGGCCAGTGATTTAAATCGCCCCTATGACCGTATGCCAGAGCTCATGCTTGGTAACGACTATAATATTGGCGGTTTCCAAATTGGCTTCGATGCCACCCATGTGCGCTTCGATCGCGATCTCGACGTCAACTCTTTGAGCGCGGCTCAGCGAGACAATGGCGCCCTGGTCACAGGTAGCCGAGCACACATCGAGCCGCATATTAGCTTCCCGATTCGTGGTGAGGCCGGTTTCTTTGTCCCAACCGCCAAGTACAAATACACTAGCTGGGATTTAGACCAACAAGCCCTAGGCACCGAGAACAATCCCGATCGTGGCGTCGGTGTCTTCAGCTTAGACACTGGCCTAGTATTCGAGCGCGAGATGAATCGAGGCAACGGTTTCATTCAAACACTAGAGCCGCGCATCTACTATCTGTACAGCGAACAACAAGACCAGTCCTTTTTACCGACCTTCGACACGGCACAGCTCAATTTTAGCTTCGGGCAATTATTCCGTGACGACCGCTTCAGTGGACGTGACCGCGTAGGCGATGCAAATCAAGTCAGCGCAGCCATTGGCAGTCGCTTCATCAATTCTCGCGGCGAAGAGAAAGCCCGTATTGCGATCGGGCAGATCTTCTATTTAGAAGACCGCATTGTTTCCTTAGATAGCCCCGTACAAAGCTGGGTGACGCTGCAGCCCCGCGATACAGATCGCTCTGCAATCGTCAGCGAAGGCAGCTATCAATTTAACGACACCTGGCGATTCAATGCCGGCGTACAATGGAATGAGTTTGATCAGCGAGTCGACGAAGGCAATGCAGGATTCCGCTACCAAACGGATAATAGCCATATATTCAATCTCGCCTATCGCTACCGTTTACTCGTCAATCTTTACGGGCCGGTTCCCGCTGGAATTGACCCAAAAATCAAACAAACTGACGTTTCTGGCGTGTGGCCATTGAGCAATAATTGGCGTTTACTGGGTCGATGGCACTATGATCACAGTAACAGCCGGAACCTAGACACGTTCGCGGGGGTCGAATACAGCAACTGTTGCGCTACAATTCGACTTATCGGGCGCGAATGGATTGATGAAGATGAGTTCTTCCTCCAGCAGGACGAAACCAATACCGGCGTATTTTTTCAGCTAACCCTCAATGGCCTAGGCAACATCAGCGGCGGGGGAATCAGCAGACTACTCAGTGACGGCATCCTGGGTTTTAAGGAGTATGAAGCAAATGAATAATCGATTTTTAATCACTAGCGCTATTTTAGCACTGATGGCACTTGTCTCTAGCAATCTTTACGCCCAACGTGAAGTACTCGACCGCGTCGTGGCCATCGTCGATGAAGGCGTTGTCTTGCAAAGCGAGTTGGATGCGCGTATTGCAGAGGTGCGTGCCAATGCTATGGCCTCTGGCCAACCATTACCTGCAGGCGCAGAGCTGCGCAGCCAAATGATTGAGACCTTGGTAGTGGAAAGCTTGCAGATGCAATTGGCTAACCGCATGGGGATTCGTTACGACGATGACACGATTAACAATGTCATGCAGAGCATCGCCGATCAGAACGGCATGACTTTCGATGAATACATCACCGCGCTCGATGAGGCTGGCCGCTATATCTCTACCCGCGAACAAATCCGTAAGGAACTGATGCTGCGCGACTTACAGCGCGGCATGGTCAATCGTCGTATCAATATCACCGACCAAGAGATCGAGAATTTCCTCAACTCCGAAATGGGCCGTGTCACAATGGCTCCGGATTATTTTGTCGACCAAACGCTCATCCCAGTTGGCGAAAATGATCCCGCAGAAGTGATCGCTGCAAAGGAAGATTTTGCTGCGCAGATGCTAGAGGCGATCAATGAAGGCACCCCGTTCGAGCAAGTACGAGAAGTAGCGCAACGCGGCGCAACAAGCAACCCGCCTACAGCATTCCCAGTCAGTGGCGGTGAATTAGGGTGGCGTAAGGCTGATGGCTTACCTAGTCTATTTGTTGACATCGTCCCGACCATGAAAGCAGGCGAAGTTCGCGGCCCTATCCGCAGCCCAAGCGGTTTTCACTTAGTCAAACTGGTGCAGGTGCGTGGCGATATTAATAGCTTAGTCAAACAAACTCGCGCTCGTCATATTTTGATTACGCCCAATGAAATTCGCACCGAAGAACAAGCAGAACAATTGATCAACACCCTGCACGATCGCATTGAAGCCGGTGAAGATTTTGCCGCTATCGCACGCCAAAACTCTGATGATGCGGCCTCTGTCGTAGCCGGTGGTGACATGGGCTGGGCGAATGAAGGCGGCATGCCTCCCGATTTCGAACCAATCATCGATGAGTTAGAAGTTGGCGTATTGAGCGAGCCCTTTAGAACCAGCTTCGGTTGGCATATTGCCGAAGTCCTGGAGCGTCGCGAACAGGATTTAAGCCGTCAATTCAGCCGCCAGCAGGCAGAGAACACTTTGCGTTCACGCAAGTTCGATGTCGAGCTGCAAAACTGGTTGATTGAGATTCGGGAACAAGCCTATGTCAAAATCAGCCCACCGCGAGTTGCAGGCAATCCGTGATCGATCGCATTTGCATTACTCCCGGTGAACCAGCAGGCATAGGCCCCGACTTATGCATCCAGATTGCGCAACAGGCGGATAAAACCTGCGAGCGAGTCGTCGTTGCCGACCCACAGCTGCTGATCGAAAGAGCAGCCCAGCTTGGCCTAACATTAAAGCTTCGCGATTTCGACGCACAGCAAGCGCCGCAGATAAATGCCGCCGGCGAGCTCAGCATCATTGCCGTACCCCTTGCCAACCCGTCGCGCACAGGGGTTCTCGACCCACGCAATGCCTCCTATGTCTTAGAGACTCTCAGAACCGCGGTTAGCGCCTGCCAAGCCCATACGGTCGACGCAATGGTGACCGGGCCTGTTCACAAAGGCGCTATCAACGATGGTGGCTTTGCTTTTAGCGGCCATACGGAGTTTCTTGCACAGCTCTGCGACCAACCCTTAACGGTGATGATGCTTGCCACCGAAGGCCTTCGTGTTGCGTTAGCGACCACACACCTGCCGCTAGCCAAGGTGCCTGCGGCCATAACCAAACCATTACTGCGCGATATTATTCGCATCCTTGATGCCGATTTGCGCAGGCGCTTTGGCATTAGCTCACCGGCGATACTCGTGTGCGGTTTAAACCCCCATGCTGGAGAAGGCGGTCACTTGGGCACAGAAGAGCGCGATATCATCGAACCTGTATTAGAGGAGATGCGCAAGAAAGGTATACACCTACTAGGCCCTCTTCCTGCCGACACCCTCTTCACCGATAAATATTTGGCTCATGCTGATGCGGTGTTGTCGATGTACCATGATCAAGGTTTACCCGTTTTGAAATACAAAGGCTTCGGCAGGGCAAGCAATATCACTCTCGGCCTGCCGATTATTCGCACCTCTGTAGATCACGGCACCGCCCTCGACCTGGCTGGCACTGGCAAAGCCAACATCGGCAGCCTGCAAGAAGCCATTGCTACCGCGCAGCTCATGGCGCAACACTCGCGACAAGGAGCCAGAGCACAGTGAACGATTCAAAGCGAAAGAAACATTCGGGCAAGCGCGGCCCAGACTTGCAAAATGATGGTTTTCAACACCAAGCCCGCAAACGCTTTGGGCAAAACTTTTTGCAAGATCAAAATATTATTTTAAAAATCCTGCAATCGATTCGCCCGCAAGACAACGATCACCTCGTTGAAATTGGCCCGGGCCAAGGGGCGCTGACCAGACACCTATTGCAGACATGTCAAAAGCTCGATGCCGTCGAGCTGGACCGAGACCTTGCCGCTTATCTGGAACAAACTTTGGGCAGTGACCCACGCTTCTCATTACAACAAGGCGACGTGTTGAAATTTGATTTCAGCCAACTAAGCGACAAGCCTCGCTCGTTAAGAATTATTGGCAATCTGCCCTATAATATTTCCACGCCATGTATGTTTCATCTGCTCAATTATCAATCATTGATCAGTGATATGACCTTCATGTTGCAGCTTGAAGTGGTGCAACGACTTGCCGCAGGCCCAGGGGATCCTCACTACGGAAGGCTCGGTTTGATTATGCAGTATTACTGCCAAGTCGAGCACCTATTCGATGTGCCGCCAACCGCCTTCACCCCACAGCCCAAGGTATGTTCAGCTATTGTGCGCTTAACGCCCCATGTGCGCCCTCCCGTGGAGGTTGACGACGTGAAGTGTTTGCAAGATGTCATTCGCGTAGCCTTCACCCAACGTCGCAAGACCTTGAAGAACAGCTTAAGAACCCTGATATCTGAGGCAGAACTAAATAAGCTAACAATCGACACCAGTTTACGCCCTGAAAAACTAAGCTTGGCGGAATACGCCATAATCAGTAATAGTAT
>OJGX01000061.1_pt1 | contig 49885 bp, 44 predicted proteins | sample 1594661 | NCBI WGS metagenome assembly OJGX01 (sample SAMN05416839, study PRJEB24817) | seawater metagenome | isolation source: Sea water | place: Canada:Atlantic | collected 2013-07 | reverse complement strand
GCCTTGCGACCGGTCGCTACGCGTAACGGACTCGCCTGACCAGATTGGAGATACTTGTGTCCAATTTTCTCATTACAGATCCTATCATGAGGAGCCGTGTACGGACCCTTACGCACGGTTCTGTGAGAGGGCGGAACCCCCGTAAGGAGTATCTCCTACTCGATGAAGCTTGCGCGAAACGTGTGGACATTGTCCACACAGTCGGGCTATCCTACAAAGCTTAGAAGAGAGAAAATGCCATGGCCACCATCACCAGAATCGACATCCGAGTAGACGAAGAGAAGAAGCTGATCATTGCCAAAGCGGCTGAGATGGCCGGGTTAACGATTACCCAATACGTCATGGGCTTGGTCTGGCCTGATGCGGAGCGTCGAGTGGCAGAGAACTATAAAGTGCAGCTCTCGGCCCGGGACTGGAAAGCCTTTACGGACCGGCTTGATGAGGCACCGAAGGAATTGCCTGCCCTTAAGTCTCTTTTAAGTAGAGAGAGTCGCTTTCAAGATGCATGACTTTCCCTTTCTCGCCCCACGTCCTCTAAAGTCATCTGATTCTGTCAGTGAGTTTGATTGTGGTGTGGCCGAGCAAAATAATTATCTTCAGAGACATGCCTATCAGGCCCAGGCGGGAGAGGGTGCGCGCACGTATCTTTCATACTCTGACACTGTCCTTTCTGGCTACTACACCTTGGCCTATGGGGCCGTTGAATTCGCTACGGCTCCTGGTCGTGTGACCAAGGGGCTAGCGAGGCATCCGGTTCCCGTGATGCTACTTGCTCGTTTGGCAGTGGATAAACGATTTACCGGTAAAGGCCTCGGAACGGAACTGCTTCGTGATGCTCTTTTGCGGACGATTGCCGCGGCGGACATTGCTGGACTCCGGGCTGTTGTTGTAGATGCCAAAGATGAGGCAGCGAAACAGTTTTATGTAAAGTTTGGCTTCGAAGCCTTTCTAGACCAGCGGTTTCGTCTAGCGCTCATCTTGAAAGATGTGAGGGCACTGCTGAAATGACGGACACCACCACCAAGCCGTTTGATCCCACCGAGCACGGATTTGTTTATCTGCCAGAGCACCAGCCAGCACCTGAGGTACGCTTCTACGAATATCGTAATCACCACCTTGCAGACGGTTCCCATGATTATTACCGGTCCAATGTCTATCTCAGTCAGGATGGGGAGTTCGTAACCATTTGGGACGGATTCCTTGAGTCTTTCTTTGTGGACGATAGGCTCTTGTCGCATGGGCTACCTGAGGACGGCGCCAAGGGTAGTGTTAGCCAATGTGAGGGTCTTTTTCGCGGTTACGTCGAATCTGAGGAAGCGGCGAGGTGGATTCTCAAAGCCATGCGATTCTCCAATCACGCGCCCCAAGAACTCCAGTTGAGGCCTGACGGGAAGGTGGACTGGGTTCGGCTTGATGAGAAAAGCGAATCACGTAATAACTACTGATGTCAGCAGTTTTGGGCCTAACCACGAAAAGCGCCCAGTCTCGGCCATCCCTCCGTTCACAATTTGGAACAAACCTCGGTCAATAACGCGGACCGTTACAAGGAGGGGACTAAATCCAAGTGATCTTGTGCGAGATAAGGAAATTTCGGGTCCACTGTCTCAGGACTGATCAGCCACGTATTCGCGGGAGAAGAGCAGGCCCGCATGAAGGCATTTGAATACATCGAAGTATTATACAACCGGTTTCGAAAACACGCTTCTCTGGGGCATCAAAGCCCAGCAGAATTCGAGGCAAAAATCTTGCCTCCATGGGGGCATCTCATCGTCAAGCCTAACGGCTTGCCCAAACAACAACTATAGCACACACTAACCAAACAAGAGAATCCGTTGTCCACCAAACTCAGGACACTTCAGTTTATTACGGAAAACTGATAGGTTGGCCACTCTCGTGTTCAGAACAATAATCCAGAGGAGGAGTTACAATGAGCGTCAAGATTGAATCAGTCACTACGAAGATCGTAAAAAGAACCATCAAAGGACTTAAAAAACCTAAGGAGGTTCGGGTTGTTTGCATCGTGCTGTCGAATGATGGAAATAAGGCAGAAACCGTAGAGATCGATGTTAATGCTCGTGGAAATACGGTAAAAAGAACGACGCTTCAAATCTTCGCGACTTTTTGTCGACAAAAGAAAATTAAGGTTGGCCCGAAAAAAGACGATGGGCCAATTCCCATGAATGGTTCCAAGGAAGTGTGTTGCGATGTTCCCGGAGATATTGCTTCAGATCTTGAGTTATTAGGGGGGGATTTTCTCGTTACTGTAGGGGGAAAAAGAGACAAGGATGGTGATGTAGAAGTCGGCGACCTCAAAACGCTTCCGTTTCCAAAGACTGTTAAGACAGAATCCGGATCGAAGATCCGATACAGTCAGATTGTTGGGGTTGGAGCTAAGGACTCAGATAAACTCACTTTTGAGGGAGCCTATGATTTTCCACCTGGATGGGATGTCAAATTTGATAGGGAGCTACCGAAGGGAGACTATCCAGGGATTATTACCTTCGAGGTGGAATCTCGCCCAGGAGCCGATGATGGGGAGACAGCGCGTCTCGTTCTCAAGACAATGAAAGAAACCGAAGAGGGGCTTCAAGTCATAGAGGATAACGTCTTGGATTTTGTTGTTGGAAGTAGCTCGAATGAGGGGAGCTGTTGTTGCAAGGACCCCGACGAATCTCAGGAAGACGATTCGGAATAGAGATTTTGAAATTGAGTTCTCAAGCCCTGGAACATGGGCTTGAGAACTACTTTAACCAACCGGTCAAAAATGTCTCGAACACTATAAATACCTATTGGCGGTGTTTTGCACTGATTTCGAAAACCGCTCCGTTTGGTGAGGATTAGACATTTCATAGAGCGCCATAGATTTCAAACAATCACTGCCAGAATGCTTTTTCACATATTGATTTAAAGTGAACAGTTTCCTTGAAAAGTGTTCACTTTTTCCGTTCCTGGGATTTTCTCTGTTCGTGCTCAAAGCTCCTCTTGAAGGTTTCATAAACGGCCTTACAAAACCGTTCATCAAGCCGGCAATACCAATTGCGTTCGTGGTGTAATTCACGGCACTTCGCACCATCGGGAATTACGTGATTTTTAAGGGCTTCTTGTGCAGTTTCAGCGTTCTTTCCCAAGAACTCCATCACCTTTTCCTTCTCAATACCAAGCTCAGAAAGAAATCGTTAAAACCGCTTGGCGGCGTGGTCCCACATCTCATTTCTTGGATCTTCGCTCATATTGCTTTCGACCTCAGTTTCGGCTAAAAGGTAGCCAGATGTCTAGGGAACTGTTCACTGGTAAATGAGAGTTCTGATCAATATTCGCAGGCCAGCATCACGGTCATGACGCGAACGGTTTGAATACGGCCAGCGGGATTTTCACTCATCCATCAATGAACGGGGTAGGGGAGGGAGCATCGGACTCGACGACAGTTCCCGATGACCGGGATTAAACCAAAGTGATCTTGTGCGAAAGTAAGGGAATCCTGTGTCCACTTTTCTCAGGACACATCACCGCCGATCGTAGAGTTTGGTCGTTCGAGCTGAAGCAGGATATAACAGCACAAAGGCACCTAAAGTTTCATAGACCCCGGTGGGGACGTTGAAAGTCCGGCAACCGTTGATCACTCTGAAAGCATCCTAGGAACCTCCCTTCGCCAAGCACAATAGCGGCTGAAAAGGATTGCTTGCATATTGGCAATAGAACGTTAGTTTGATGATGGATGCGGATTATAGTATTACAATGAATGTTATATCGGTCTTGTTGGCTACAATGTCGATCCTGGTGTCTCTTACTCCCAGTGATCTCAAAGCTCAAGAACCAAGGTCAGAGGGATTTGGTCACTGTTGGCGATCTATTTCATATCCTAAGAGCCACTTGTTCGACAGTTTAGGAGACGTCTATTTCACTATCCGTAATTCTGATCCAAGTATTGGATTGAGACTGGATATGTATTTCGAAACTCCCGCCTCTGAAGTGCTAGCGACTCTTCTTGATAGAATACAGTTGAGAGTTAAGCCAGAGTTCGGTGAAATGAGGGCGCATCTTCAGGAATCTTCAATGCTTATTGGACAGGGTGCTGGCTTCGGCAATGCAGAGCATACGTTCTATACTTTGACTACCTATTTCCCATGGATTGAGGCTTCGCTTGAGGCGGGCTGGATTTCTGTAGAATTCGAGGGTGAAGGCCTCTTACTGGCGGTGCCTTTTGGATTCCTAGAAGACCCCAGTCGTCCGTTTGAAAAGTCGGAGGCCGACCATAAGCGTTCAATCGGTTCACCGCCGAGATCTGAACTAGAAAGGGATGAGATTCTCGAATGGAAGTCGGTGCATTACGAATTGGGTGAAGTTAGCGAGTCAAGAAAGTTATTCGTGAACCAATTGAATTCGAATGGCGCCACAAGTGACATTATCCTCTACCGAGAACGAGGCGATTCCAAGCAATGGTTCATGTGGAAAGCAGACAAACCTGTAACAGAGCTTCTTATTAGAGAGTATGATGGTACAGAAATTCTCCCTAAGAAAGCCGAGGTAGAAATTCTCAAGGATGGCCTAAGGAGGAGTGACAAATTCAAGTTTACGAACAGCCTATTACCGAAGAGAACTTGGGCGCGAGCAATCATTTCTATCGATAAAGTGGAGTATGTGTTTCGTCTGGCGTCAAGTGTGTATCGCTAATTGCTGTTTGCGCTTTATCGTGCAGATATCTCAGTATGGGGGGACTGATTTGTCGTATAACGTCAGAGGGAAGGGCAAGGGGTGCATTTATTGTGAGGAGTTTATCTGAAAGACTTACGGAACATCTCTGGATACTTGTCACAGTTAAAAGTTACTGATAGTGTGCCCGTCAGTTCTTACAACTATCTTCAGAGCATGAATATCGTAGATTCCAAGTTGCGGATGCCTTCAATGCCGAGCGATACAATGACGCCGAGTGAGATAGAACTTTTAGCTTTTCATCTACACCATTCGACCAATTATCTGGAATTTGGATCAGGATACAGCACATATCTCGCATGCACATGTAGCTCGATTGAGACTGTAGTTTCGGTTGAAACATGGGAACAATGGATAGTGAAACTGCGTGCCTACTATTCGGAAATTGAACAAGCTGAGAGCTCTGGAAAACTTCATTTTCAACTCGTGAATATCGGCCCAGTCAAAGCCTGGGGTTACCCTGAAGATCAAAGTTATAAGCATCTATGGCCTGAATATTCGCAGGCCCCATCATTCGACGACCGCCAATACGATTTAGTTCTACTTGATGGAAGATTTCGAGTTGCTTGCGCGCTGAAAGGTATTCTCTCTCTCTCTGAGGACTGCACTCTTCTCATGCACGATTATCCGAGTAGACCTGAATATGGAATAGTCGAAGATTTTTGGCTTCAAACCGAATGTGTTGACTCCTTGAGTGCATTCCGAAAAAAAGAAACAATTGATAAAGATCGTTTAAGACGTTTGATTCATCATTTTGACGACATACCAGTGTGATTACTTAAACTGACATTACATGTTGGTATTAGAGCAATGCTGGAAATATCTCTTCGATGCTAAGGTTGAATTTGGAATTAGAGGCTTCCAGCCCTTTTGGCGATAGTTATCGGCAAAGGGTGTCTCTGAATAGCCGCGGCGTGCCTCTTTGTTGATTTCTACTCCAACGGAATAGTTCCCCATTCTCAGTCCCTGTTGATTGACTAATTCCCCAAGCAAGACATCACCTCCGTTGTGGCGGAGTTCTGGAAATGGATAGTTGAAACGTTTCAGCACCCATGAGCGAATAGTGAACCACCCTCCAGTACAAAACACAAATCGGCGACCGGGCTGAGCTGTCGACTCTGGATTAAACCAAGCTTGCTGTTCAATCCACCGCTCTTGGCCTGGAGACATCTTCGAGGTATAGATCTCCCCTATCAGTTCGGATTCTAGCATTGCTGAAGCAATTCGCTCCCACCAGGTTATGCCGGCCTCTTGCCTCAAAAAGGAATCATCATCAAACCACATGAAATAATCAGCAAGTGGATCTGATGGATCATGAACCATCTGTCTCATCATGGGGTATTTCAGGGCCGGAGATGTATGAACTTCGTAGAGTACGATTCGAACGGCTATGACTACCGCAACCAAGGCACACCATTCCTCCACGATTGACTTGACAGAATCTGAACAAGCATTCAGCCCGATCCTAATGTCAGCAACCGGCGAAGTCGTTGAAAGTGTACTTAGGAGCGAACTCAAGCAGCGCGACGCAAGCTGGTCATAATCTCCGTACAAGAGAATCCCGATGGTAAATCTTTTCACAGCGCGTACAAAGCTCCGGAAATGTCGTCACTCTCCTTCGCCTAGCCTAGTCTCGTACCGTTACGGAGGATCCCTTATGACGTCCTTTGAAACGTCCACTTGAAGTCATTCCCGCAAATCGAGGCCATAGCTGATACTGGATTGGATGCGAAACTAAGTTCTGGAGCTCCAAACATGGCGGAGTAGCATCCGTCCACACGCCCGGTTAGTCCGAGAGGAGTGCTGTCACCGATCCCTGTCAGACGTTTGCAGATGCAGCTATCACCAATATCAGTGATAATCGCAATTTCGTTGATGTCACCATAAGTGAAATTGGCATCGGGGGAAGGTGAGGTAATGGAGAGCTGTACAACAGCATTTGCTCCATCGTGTTGTTGAATATTGCAGATACAGCGATGACCGTTGCATTCTTCGTCCGCACTTGAAAATCTTTTCATTTTTTTAATTTGGTTGATGCTGCAGCTTGTGGATCTTACCAAGTCCATTCGTGAGAAATTGATAGAGACTTGCTATCTTTGACGACGTTATTATTACAAGTATCGAGTATAGATAGCACGAAATTAAGATTGACTCGAAACCCTTTGAATGCACTGTCGCTAATACTGTAGATCCCGGGGTAGTCATTCATTTCGTAAGTGCAGCCATTCGCGCGGTTCTGGCTGTATACATCCAGTGCTGCTCCGAATAAAACAAAACTGATTCCACCTTCGTTCTGTGGATCATTTCTGTTGCCGTAGCGCGAGGCAGATGTTGAGGTCCATTTTTTTCCATCTTCCACGTAAACTATATTGTTGATATAGGTCGTGCCCTTGGTATACACGTAGTGCTCTTTCCATATGGAATCGGAAGCGTCTAGCACTTCAAATTTTCCTTTGACAGTCTGGTAGAAGCGACAACAGCGACAAATGTAGTTCTGTCCTTGATTGCTCGCAAAGGTTGCAGTTGCAGAGTGTTGCCTGAACATTGTTCTGGTTCCGTTTCCGTTTATCAACTTTTGCCAGGTGGAGCCCTGAGTTATTGAAAGAGCTGTTTGAATTGAACATGAGGATGAAGCCATAGACTTTTAGTGGGGTAAAAACTTTTTATTTTCGAGTGTTATATGTAACCATATATGTGTGACAGAGTTTGTCAAGTAGGGTTGAATAGTTGAACATGGTGAGGGGGTAGGAATTGTGAGAAACTTGGTTGATCCCCTAGGAACAATGCCGTTAAGTAATTTGAGCGGTATAGAGCACGGAATTGTTCCGTTTCTACCTGCCCTGTTCACAAAACAAGGCAATTCTACCCTGTTTCCTTGAGTTTTCGGATGACAGGTCCAATTTCGAGGTTTGGCAGGGCTTGGAGAGAGATTATTGAACGGTCGAATTTGGACATGGAATTGACGTGGCTGAATGGATCTTAAAACGTTGATGGCAAGAGTGTTGTGAGATTATATCTTGCGCTATTACTTAACGGCATTGCCCCTAGGAATTACAACAGTTTGGTTATGGCGAAAGATATCGTACTAACAAATTCCCAAAGTCCTGGTGATATTGTTGTGCTGACTGCAGCAGTAAGAGATTTACATCGATGTTATCCAGGTTCGTTCAGAACATATGTTCAAACTTCTGCGATCGAGCTCTGGGATAACAATCCATTGGTTCTTAGAGATGCATCCCCGCCAAAGACTGCAGTTAAGATCGAATGCCGATACCCGCTGATCCATTCGTCCAATATGCTGCCGCTACACTTCATTCATGGTTTTATAAATTTTTTGAACCAGGCTCTGGACCTTTCGATCCTTCCAACTCGCTTCTCGGGGGACATCTATTTGAGTGAAAGCGAAAAGGAGCGATACAACCATTTAAAGGCACTGGCCGCCGGACGACAGGTATGGATCCTAAATGCAGGAGGAAAGACTGACTTTACAACGAAACATTGGATTCGCGAGCGGTGGCAAAAAGTTGTCGATTATTTCAGGGAAGAAATTCTTTTTGTGCAGGTTGGGGCGAAGGGTGATATTCATTCAAGGTTGAAGGATGTTCATGATCTTGTTGGACACACATCTCTTAGGGATTTGGTTTCGCTCGTTTATGCATGCGATGGAATTGTTTGTCCCGTGACTTTTCTAATGCATCTTGCAGCTGCGGTCCCGACTAAGCAGGCCGGCCTGCGGCCATGTGTCGTTATTGCAGGAGGCAGAGAGCCTCCCCATTGGGAAGCGTATCCCGGTCACCAATTCATTCATACTGTCGGCGCTTTGAAGTGTTGCCAGAATGGCGGATGTTGGAAATCGAAAAGATTTCCTTCGGAACTGGATTTTGATGCTGGAGAATCTGAGCAGCTTCTCTGCGAAGATATGTTGGATGATTGGCCACGCTGTATGCAGTTGATTTCCGTCGGCCGCGTCTGTAGTTCCGTCGATATCTACTTGAAGGGCCTAAACACGATGCCAGTGAAGAAAGCGTCAGGATCGTAATTTTATACAAACCCAATTTACAGGCCCCCTCTTGTGTGTTATTAAGTAACATAATGCTTAGTAGTGTATCCTTACTGGTTCGGCCTGAATGCGTAATCCAGCAGTGGGACGTTCTCCCGAACCATTGAGGATACACTGCCATTGGACTGAATCGCTGAGACTGCGATCCTTTTATGGCCCGACAGGGAAAAGCATTAATGCTCGGTTGATCACGAACATCTGTGGAGGATGAAGATTCCGGATATTGAGGGGAAAAACATGGACTATTGCCCCCGAAGAAAGCGATCGAGGGAAAAGAAAGTGTGGTAAGGCTAATAGGGGCGAAAAACGATCGAAAAGTAATCGTGTTGGGCAATAGGATGACGATCCAGGCTTCTCCCAATGGGAATGGGTGCCAGCCCGCAATACTACGTTGGGTAAAGGAGGTGTAGAGAATGGTTTCATGAGGAGTCCCAGATCGTTGGTTTCTTGGGACGGTTTATGACCCTGATCAGTATCAATGAGGAGTGTCCGCAGTGGGGACAGACCATTGGGAGCGGCTCCAACGTCTGGACAGTCAGGGGCATTTCCTGGGCTTGCACAGGTGGATGAGGAATTCGAGCTATGAGCTCACGGGCTTTCGCGATACGTGCGGGACGATTTCGGTTTGAAAGGAGGCCGTAATGGCGAATTTTAACGAACCGCGAAGGCAAGATGTGTAGGCAAAATCGCCGCAGAAATTCTTTCTGCGAGAGGGTCATTGATCGGATTATGCTATCGCGGGCATAGTCTTTATAAGAGAAGGTTACCTTGCCATTTTCAGGATCCAAAGCCTGTAATCGCCCGTTGGTGATAGCGACTCGGTGGGTATAGCGACACAAGTATGCAAGCACGGCCTGTGGGCCAGCAAAAGGCCGTTTGGCATAGACGACCCATTTGTGCCGACAGAGCCGACGTAGCCATTGCTTAAAGACAATTGGGTCAAAGAGACTTTCATTGGCAATCGGCATCTGGAGCTGGCCCTCTTCGAATAATTTCTTTATTCCATCACGAAACTTCGCGCGGAATACTACTGAGAGCGCACGCACAGGGAACAGCCATCTTGGGCTCTGGGACACCCAGGACTCTCCATCCAAGGAATTACCGCCTCCCGTGACAACACAGTGGAGGTGATAATGGTCGCTGAGATTCTGTCCCCAAGTATGGAGAACGGCTGTAATTCCCAGAGTGGCTTTTAGATTGTTCCGCCCGAATTCCAGCAAAGTAGCAGTGGCACTGGAGAAGAGGAGGGAATAGAGTCGCCGTTGGTTGTGCTGGATGAGTGGGTTCAGTTCATGCGGAAGCGTGAATACGATGTGAAAATACGGAACAGGAAGCAGATGCTCGACCTGCTTCTCCAGCCACTGGGCACCCTTGAGATTTTGGCAATTGGGACAATGGCGGTTCCCGCAGGAGTGTGGCATGAAGTGCCCTTTCCCACAGCGATTACACTCATACTGATGACCGCCCAACACGGGCGTGCGGCAGGCGGCGATCGCACGCAGGACTTTCCAGTGTTGAGTCGGTAAACGATGATTCTGTGAAAAGTCAGGCATTGCGGCCCTTACGATGTCACCCAAAGTGATGGACTTCGCCACACCGGTATCCAGACGTGCAATCACGGATCGAAACAATGGTTAGTTAAGCGCTCCGTTGAGCACGATCAAAATCGATCAAATCGAGTGCGCTGCTGATTTCATTCAAGCGTTCTTTGCGAACATGGAGATAGGTAGTTGTCGTCGAGAGCCGACTATGACCAAGCAGCCGCTGAAGAGTTAGTGGATCAATACCCGCTTCGAGCAGATGGGTAGCAAAGGAATGTCGGAGTGAGTGAATTCCACTGCGGCTGGGTAATCCCGCACCTTTCACCGCCTTTGTGAAGGCCATTTGCACTGAATGGGAAGAGACATGACGATCTGGAAAAACTGGGCTGGGAAACAGCCATTCCTCTGGTCGGTAGAGCCGCCAGTAGGAGCGCAATTCCTCCAAAAGATGCGGTGAAAGCAAAGTATACCGATCCTTCTGGCCTTTGCCTTGAACGACATGGATCTGGCCTCGATCACTGAGCAAATTCCCAATCCGCAATTGGCAGACCTCGCTAACACGTAAGCCAGCAGCATATGTGGTCATGAAGACGGCGCGATGTTTGCAGTTGAGATTGGGCTGTCCAAAAAGCTGGTCCAATTCTTGCACGCTATAGACCTTTGGGCGCAGGATCGGCTTCTTCATTCTTGGCAAGGCTTGCTCGATGGCTTTAGTCGGACGCCGGATTACCTGACCAAAGAAGAAACGCATGGCGCTAACTGCGACAATGATGGAACTAGTGGCCAACTTCCTAACCCGCAACAGATGCAGCAGATAGTCCCTAATCTCGTCGTCCGTGATCTGATCGGGAGAACGATGATAAAACCGGGCTAAGCCCGTGACCGAACGCACGTAAGAATCTTGTGTGTGAGGTGAAAATCCACGAAGTTGAATCTCTTCGATTAGTCTCTGCCGCAATATAGTCATAGTGACTATATCATCCCCCTATCATCCAAAGCTTCCAAGCAACTCCGAATGCCTCAAGACTACCGCGAAGCGGTTTAGTTCAACGTCCTTTATGTTACACTTCGCTACGGCGGAGAGGCGGCGCTTCCAGGATAGGTGTTACTAATTGATCTTTTCAAGTGCCTCAGACCGAATAAAATCATGACCGAGTAGGACCACTGCAAAGAGTCCAAGTCGTTTATGATTATCTTTCGAATCTTGCCAAAGCGATGAAGAGTCGAATCTTGCGAACAAGTTTCATACTTAGCGTGGGAATCGCGATGGTTATCTTGTTGTGGTTGCTTCCCGGTTCTAAGAAGGAACTGTCATACAACGACAGACCAATCGAGTTTTGGATTAGTAACCTTCGGGTTTCGGAAGGGGGAGCCGGCTACTACTCGATCGCACCGGTCAATAGTAAGCCACGCTTGGCAATTCGATACTTCGGAACCAACGCAGTTCCCTACCTTCTTAAGAACTACGATCTCAAAGACAGCTACCAGGCAAAAATCGTCCGCAGTCTAGCTACGAAGTTTGATCTTTCGCTCCCTCGCCGGCTTAATCGGCTTGCGGAATTTCCTGGGACCCGTTTCATGCAGGCCTTCGAAGGTTTCTCATGTCTCGGGACTCAAGCGACGAGTGCCATTCCGACGTTGGCCCATCATCTCTTCACATCGAGCCAGGCAAATTGGACTGCAATGGCACTTGGCTTCATTGGCCCAGATTCGATTCCGACCTTGTTCCGTGGGCTTTCACATCCAGATCCGATGGTTCGTGGCGGAACAGCAACTGGGATTCAGCTCCTCAGTCCAGCCGGGGATCTGATCGTTGCTGAGCTACTCAAAGAACTGGGATTGCCTTGGAACTCTAAGAACAGTTGGGAAAACCGTTCGCTTTTTTACCTTACCGGTAACGGTAGAGCTTATGATTGCTGGGAAATACCAGCCTATCCGGAGCTTGAAGCCGCGATCAAAAACAAACCGCTCAACCAAGTTTCCAATGCCGTGAATAAGGTTTTGGCAGATTTTGATCCAGGTAAAATCATCGCCTCCCAAGCCTATAGATCTACCGAGGCGTTCTTGAAATTGGTTGAGGGTGCAGAACCATTCATCAATGGCACGGCTTCCGGAGAGCAGATGACATCATTCCTAAACAGCCTAGATCATGCGCGCAACATTTATCCGAATCGGACTTATTCAATCGAAATGCTCAGGCTCGAGATCCTGATTGAGCACAGACGTTACGATGACGCCAAGTTGGTGATCGCATTTCTGCGGGAGAATGCAGGAGATTCTCCAGTTCGGTGGCGAGATTTGGCGTCGGTGCTGTTGCGCAGGGGAAGAGTCCCAACCTTACCGGGGGAAGGAGCGATTGACGCTTCTGAGAAAGCAATCAGTCTGACCGATAAGCCGCATCCAAACCTAATTCGGCTAGCGGTCGATGCCTACGGGCACGGTTCTGCGAGTCCTAGAAGAGCGGAACTCAACAAACTACTGCAAGGCAAGGTCTGGTTAAATCCGTTCCACATTCCTTCGATGAAGCCGACTAGCAAGTGAGTCCCGCCGGGTCTTGCTCGGAGGGTTGGGTTTCCCAAGAAAAATGAGCAGAGGCTCAAAACGGAATGACTCACTGCTTCGAATATCGAGTTCTATAATAAAGACAATATTCGTCATTTGAGAAATAGAATCCAAACGTAGAGTCTCTAGCTAGTTGACGTCAGGCCAACACCATCTTTCGCGCAACAATTCCAGTGTCATTATTTGAATCATCATGAGGATTTCAGTCCTGCTACCCTTACTAATCGTAGTTGCTTTCGAAATCATTGCCGGTTCACTGACCATTGTGGGGAATCCCGGTCCCGACCTTTCCGTTACTGACATTGAAGATGTCAAGCGGCTTGCGGAAGCTAAAGGTGGTGAGCCTTGGCTGTTTATTGGTGTGGGTGGTCAACTGGGATTCTCACAGATTGTTCGGGTGTTTTGTGAGCCCACCCGGAAATCCGAAACGGTCCGCCGGGGACCTCTTGTGCACATCGGTAGACGTCGCCCAAGTAGAGATAGCCAGGTTTGGAACAAATGGAAGCTCAGTGGGAGCGAATTCTATGCGCAAGTAAAACTCGAGGGTCGAGAATTCGAACACGTCAAGGATAACAGAGATTCTAATCGCCCATTTTCTGTCGTTGGGAAGTTTTCAGATGAAGAATTAATTCAGCTGGTCACGTTGGTGAGATCAAGCCCGACGTTTAAGCCACCCGTGGCTCAAACACAAAAAAAACCGGATTCGACTCAAGTGAAGGGAACATTACCAATTTGGTATATCCACCGGAAGGATGATGGTCACGTCGAGGTTAACTTACTCGACGGCCGTGACCGTGGACAAACTGTTCGCTTAAGGAAGGAGAAAGGGAAGTGGACAATTTTTGCTGCTGGTATGTGGATTTCGTGATTCTTCCGGTTTCAAAATTCTCACTACCGGTCATAGCCAGTCGGTTGGAGGAAACCCTTGCCTGACTTGTCGCTCGTCAAACGTTCGTTCAACTTTGCATGGCGCGTCCTTACTTTGCCTCTGGTTTGCGCCCAACTTCATGCAGGACTCCAGCAGTGTATCTCAGCTTTACTGGATTCGGGAGACGGTTTGCTGGCCAAAGTTCCTGTGGAAGAAATCGTTCTTCAGCAATCGGCTTGGTTGCAATGGTGAGTTCCAGAATTTTGGTTTCTCCCACTGCCGTTTCCTTCCCATCTCGTTTAACGAAGCGTGAGATGCTACTCGGATAGAACGAGGGGATAGCACTGGTTAACCCATATTGGAAACGGCAGATTACTTTCCGAGGAACATTCTGATGGCTATACTCGAGGGCCACCGGGATACCTCTGTCGTCGAGTTCAGATTGACCTTTCAAAACTCGACCATCATCCGTTGTGCCAGAGAATTGGACTCCGTCAAAACTCAATGAGCTCTTGCTCATATTGAGAATTCCAAGGTTGAGAACTGACTCTATCCTATTCCTAGCTGATTCGTTGTGGAGAATGGGGTAGCGTTCGGCCTCGGATTCGGGTTCATTAGGCGAGAGAATGAATATCGCGTCAGGTTTCCAATAGTTCCAACGGATGTTTTCAGTCCTGCCCGAGTATAAATTTTCTGCCTGATTTATGGAGGAATCTAGCTGTTCCAAGGATCCACTTTGTCGCACCAAGAATGACGTGCCGTCTCGCCGCCCAAGAAAATATTTCCCATCGTGAAATGTGACTTTACTGCCAGGATGTTCTGTCTCCATTCGCTCTGCGAGTTTCCTCCTCAGTAGATTTGATTCGCTCTTGAAGACGAGCCTCTCAACGGCTGGGCGCTCCTTAAGGAAGGCAATCAAACTGTCGTAGGATTCGCTCGCTGAGAGTGTGGAAACTTGGGAGCAGTAGATTCCAACAGTCGCGAACCAGAGCAGCCCGTAGTGCCGTTGTCTGGGAAAAATTACATGGGTAAGGAATGATGCAATCATTTTTAGTGAGACTCAACCTGTAGTAGGAACGTTCAATGGGGGGGCATAATCATTGCTAGAATGGGAATTGTTAGGGCTCCCCTCTCGATCTTGACTACTTATGATAAAATTAGTTATCTTAAATAGAACATCCTGAAAGGGGACCCATGACTGTGTCAGGCGACAACGCTTTAATCCGTTCTAATGATGTCGCTTCGGAAGCGGCCCAGACGACCACCGTCGTCGAACTGCCGCCCATTCTTGCAGGCATGGTCACCCCGGAGGTTTCCAAACGAGTCGAAGGCTTCTGTTTCGCGGTGGCTGATATTTTTGAGCGTTGGCTCAATCGAAGCAAAAGCGAACACACTCGGCGCGCTTACCGTCAGGACGTCATGGCGTTCGTCGCATTCATGAATTGGAAATGGCCGAACGATGCTCCCAGATTGTTTGCCGTATCTGTAGCGGACGTTCAGGCCTGGCGCGATGACCTCGTGTCTTGGAGTGCTGCTCCTAAGACCATTAATCGCCGGATCTCGTCGTTATCGGGATTCTTCAAATTCCTCGGTGGCGTGGCTAGCGAGCTTCGTCTACCGATTACTGTTCCCAATCCTGCTCATGCTCAGTTCATCCCTCGTGAATCCACTGAACCCTTGGTGGAAACCAAGGCTCTGACATTGAACCGTGCTCGGCAACTGATGGGATTTCCTGAAGGAGAAAGCCTGATCGCTTATCGCGATCGCGCCATTCTTCGTTTCTTCCTCTATTCCGGAGCACGCCTGGCAACGGCCTGTCGGATCAAAGCCGAGCACTTCCATCAGGAGGATAGCGAAACGACCATTCGGATCACCGAAAAAGGGTCGAAGACTCGGCCGATTGGGCTGCATTTCTCTGCTGGAGAAGCCATCGTCGAATACATTAAAGCTGCCGGGATCACATCAGGACCTCTGTTTCGGCCGCAGGCTAATCCTCGTAACGAAACCCTAGCTAACAGGCACATGACGCCGACCGCCATGTATTTGATTTTGATAAATTATTTGGAAAGAATTCCTGGGGCGATGAAGGAATACGAAACCGAGGACGGTGAAGTGAATATGGGCTGCCTCTACTCCCCCCACTCTCTTCGAGCCACGACTGCGACTCTCTTGCTCGATGCCGGGGTTGATATTCGTAAAGTTCAAAAGCTGCTGGGCCACCGGCACGTTACGACGACACAGATTTACGATAAACGACGCGTCACCGCCAAAGAAAGTGCCTCACACGAGGTGCCGATTTAAATCTTGGAACGGACAAAGGTAATTGTCTGCCTTATGATTATTCGCTATTAGACCCAATGTGAAACGACTAGATGCCATCATCGAACAGCTTCAGGACATTGATGGAGACCAATACGAAGAGATATTCACAACGGTGACCAATACGGTCAATGAGTTCGCGCGTGCATTCAATGGCTCCTGGCTTGGCCACCAATCTCGAATCTACTATGAGAATTTCCAAGAGCCTCCACCCGGTGTTCGATTCTCACCAGGGGTAGCGCAGGCTTATCGAAGATCCATCCAGGGCGACGAAGATTATAGGTGGTGTAATTACCGATTAACCGATGTTGAGGCTGCAATTTTGGACCAGGCTGGCAACCCTGAAACACCATTGATTCGTTCCACTTCCAAAGCTGCGGGACAAGTTTTTGAAGACTGTCGAGATGAACTCCGATCCATCGCTTCTGCAACGCATGAATCACATCCCAACGACTCCTTTCTTAGTGAGCTTTCTCAGAAGCTGGGAACACTAAAGCTTTACACTACGAAAGCTGTAATCGATTCCCTTACTCCAAAAGGTGAACAATGGGTCTGCGATCCCAGTATTGTGAATGAAGGAATTCAAGTTCCACCGCATGTGGCGATTCAGGCCGAATTCTTTATTCTCCGAGATCCTTTCAAGAAATGCCAAGAACTGAAACGTCTTGCTACTCAGCTAGGATTACACGTCGAACAGCTTTCCAGAGCTGAAAAGCCACGTCTTACTGCCCGCAGAAAGATCTTTATCGGGCATGGACGCTCGAAACTGTGGAAGGAACTGAGGGAATTTATTAACGAACGTCTTGGGCTTTCCTCGGACGAATTTAACCGAATTTCGGTAGCCGGAGTAACCAATATCGATCGCCTTTCTCAAATGCTTGATGATGCCGCATTCGCTTTTCTAATCTTAACGGCCGAAGACGAACAAGCCGACGGAAAGAGGCACGCGAGAATGAACGTATTTCATGAAGCTGGGCTATTTCAAGGGCGCCTTGGCTTCGAAAAAGCCATTGTCATGCTTGAGGACGGTTGTGAGGAATTCTCAAACATCCAAGGCTTGGGACAGATACGCTTTCCAGAAGGGCAAATTGAGGTAACATTCGAAGAAATCCGGAGGATTCTCGAGCGAGAAGGTATAGTCGCTTGTGGATAATCCAAGACCCCATATAGTCTCCAGATCCGTAGGCAGGAACTGGAACACGAAGTCGACCAATGGGTCATTTCTTTTAGAGAAAAAGGCAGCAAGACACGCTTCATCCCTGTTGCCCCCTGCAGCCGTTGCTTCGATCGAGGACTATCTGGACGCTGCCGACCAGCGAGAGGATTTGGACGGCCCGATGTTTCGCCCGATGACTGGCCGGTCCAGACAGTTGGGCCAACGAAAGCCTTTGGATCCTTCCAATCTCTACGAGGATATTGTCCTGCTCTACGCTAAACAGGCCGGGATCATGGCTCCCGGTGTGCGTCCTCACGCGCTCAGGAAAACGGCCGCCACCGAAGCGCTTGAGCATGAAGCGGATTTGAAGCGAGTGCAGACCTGGCTTGGGCATGCCAGTCTCGCAACCACCCAGCTTTACGATGGTCGGGGGGAACGACTCGAAGAAAGCTCTAGCTTTAAGATCGCATACTGATGTTCTCTTCTTATATGCTCCCCGACAGACTCGCTAGACCAAGACGTTCGATCCAAAAATATCCAACGCCTTTTGGGCCACAATGATCCACGAATGAAACGGATCTATGATCGGAGGAGCTTGAAATTCTGGTCCAAAGAAGTGATATCCCAACCGTATTTATTAGGTGATGCTAGCTGTATTGAAATGAAGGGTTCGATTGAGAACTGGTTTAGGTATGTCGGAGTTATGGGGGCTATTGTCATAACATCGATCGTCGGCACGTTCGGGCAGCAGGGCATTGAAGGAATTACTACTGCTCCGATAAGAGCAGCCGTGAGTATTGATTCGGCAAATTCCAGTGTGGAGTTTGTGAACACAGATGATTCTGATAACTCAGACGAAATTCCGATTCATCGCCCCTCCACAGTCTCAACTGCTTCCACAAACAATGTGCCAACATCTCGCAACAACGACCCCAAGGCAAAAGACGAATTCGCTACAATCGTCGACCTGGAAACTCTCACTGCACAGGTCGAAGGCAGTTCGGAAGAAGTAGAAAACCTTTCGGAACGGATTATAGAGTTCCAAGAGACCGTGCTTTTCGTTGGGTTGCTGCTCACCTTTGTTCTTATCGGAGCTATTAGATTCTTGCTCAGGAAAACGGCAGCCCAATTCAGTGCCGGCATAAGAGCTGTAGAAGTTGTTTCAAAGCGTGCAAGCGGCAAGATGAAAGAAGCGGAACAGAAGATCCAGAATCTGGGGAGTGAAGTGGTGAGTATCCAGAAGTTTTCAAATCAGATTCAAATTGACGCTGCGTCAAAATTTGAATCGATCGGTAACGAACAAGAAAGGATTGCAATCGATGTTGGATTTTCCCAATGGAGCCAGAGTCTCGGACTGAGCCCTGGGTCAGTTCCGTGCATTCGATATGTTCCAGCATCCATCTACACATCAGAGCAGATTCCGATGTTAAAATTTCAGAGACTTACACAGGCATTTTCAGAGCTGATGGCAGCCCAGGGACTGGAGCCGGCGGCCGAACTTCCAATCGTCCATGGTTCGCTCCTGAAACGGCTTTGGTTTAGAACGAAAAATATAGCTACCCACGAAGAGGTCGTCCAGCGTGCAAAGGAAACCGAAAAAGCAATAAAACTTCAGTATATTGAGAAGGTCGCTGCTGAGGTAAACCGAATAAAATCAGAAACGATTTCCAACCTTGTTCGCGAGCTTCGGGGACTACAGGGAGACGCCATAATTGATGGAGGAAGTTTAATCGGGATTCGGTTAGCTAGGGTGCAAGGCAATCCGCTCACCTTGGTGCAAGCTTTGTCGGAATCACAAACTCGTGAATTTCACTCTGATATGGATTTGCAGACGGATCCCTCCAGAGCATTCGAATGGCTAAAACGAACTTCTTCAATTGGTAAACGCAGCATATGCCCCCTGCCGGAGACCTGAGATTAGTTAGACATGGGAAAGATGGGCCTACCATAAGCGATTGTGTTATTCACGGCTTTTCCAACGCGAACATTCACGCCGATTGCCTGCTCCATCTTGCGGCAATTCTAACGACTTCAACCGTTTCGATTTGCAATAGGTTTGCGCAACACCAGTTCTCATCTTTACTAGCCTCATTCCGCCCAAATGGTGATGAGGAGACGAAAGCGATAAGGACTGTAGTCATTCGTTAAACCGGTTTTTCGTTCCATTGCTCCCTAAGCCCCATGAAGGACTACGGCCTATCCAAAGCCAGTGTCTACCGATATCTCGGTGAAGAATAATCGCCTACTGAACCAGAGCGTCAAACCCAGGATGCCCTTTGTTGGGGATTGTGCAAAAAACCCCAGTATACAAATAGGTAAGGGTCTGGTGTCTATTCAGTGGAATGAAATACGCTAAGACATGCATACGACATTGTTTTCATTGTTGATGACGGCAGTTTTGCTGGCCGAGTGTCAATCGACGCCAGAGCGGCCTGCTGTCCCCGTGGAGACGCGACCGGAGAGCCTTCAGGTTGCGTTGGCCGGGCCTATTGAGGGGATTCTCAGCGACTATCAACGGAAAGACGCTCCGGGAGTGGTCGTCGGGGTAATCCGGGATGGGACTGCCCTCTACTCAAAGGGGCACGGCATGGCCGACCTGGAAGCTGGCATCCCTCTGACGGCTGATTCGGTTTTTGATATTGCCTCAGTCGCGAAACAGTTCACCGGTATGGCGATCGCCATGCTCATCGAGGAAGGGTCCGTTTCCTTAGATGAGAGCATTACTCACTATCTAGATAATTTGCCTGCTTTTTGCGAGGCCATAAAGGTGCGCCATTTGCTGGATCATTCAAGCGGATTGCGGGACTGGCCTGGCGCTCTGATACTGGGCGGTTTACGGCTTGAAGATTCAATCAGCCTCGATGATGTCCTCTCATTCGTCAGGAATCAGGAATCCGGCAATTTTTCTCCAGGCGATGATAGTCTTTATTCGAGCACAGGCTACAACCTGCTTGCTCAAATAGTTGAGGAGGTAAGCGGTGAGACTTTCACGGATTGGATCGACCGGCGTCTCTTTGAGCCTTTGAGGATGAATCATTCCTTCTTCCATGATGATACTCGCCGAATCATTCCACAACGCGTTCATTCCTATTTTGGCTCGCGGGAAAAGGGATTCCGAAACTTGGGAAATCAGTTGACCGCGGTTGGATCCAGTTCGCTTTACGCGACGATGAATGATTTGCTGAAATGGATGGACCACTTAGGGGATCCGAAACTCGTCACTAAAGGAGCCTTGTTTGATCTGCTCGTTGATGAGAGTTCCGTGGAGAACGAGCGTATTGAATATGAATTTGGTTTTATGGTCGGATCATACCGCGGTTCAAAACAGTTGTTCCATGGTGGCGCGTGGGCCGGTTTTCAGACATTTGTGGTTTATTTTCCCAAACTGAAACTTGGGGTGGCGGTATTGACCAATCTTGTGAGCACCAAAGCGGAGAACATCGCTTACCAGGTTGTGGACTTGTTCCTTGCCGATGGTTTTCCACCGCGGAAAATCTCCAATAATGTTCCGAAGTTTGAATCGCTGAAACCAGGCAATGTCACGGTGTCGGCGACCGGTAAATGGACGGGCGAGTATCAGACCGATGATCCGGAGAACAAACGGCTTCGATTTGTTGAACTGAACGGATCCCCCGTGATAGAAATCGACAGCCGGACGCCCATAACTCTGGCGGCGGAAACCGAACTCTCCTATTTCAATAAAGAGGAGTATGTGTATGTGGAGTTTTCGACCGAATTCGTTGGCTGGCCTCGAATTGTGAATCTGACGTCGGGTTCATCGAAAATCACCGCAACTGAAGTTTTTGAAACGACCTCTGATTATCTCCATGCCTTTGAGGGCGTATATTTTTCGAACGAGCTGAAGACCCATTACCGGATCGAGACCGACGCCGATCAATTGGTGGCAGTCCATCACCGCCTCGGGCCCACGCGATTTGAGCCAACGGGGAAAGATCAATTCATTTCAAAAACATGGTTCTGGAAACAGGTCGAATTCAAAAGAGATTCGCGAGGCAAGGTTTTTTCCCTTGAAGTGACTCAGTCTAAAAACCGGAAGATCGTTTTTTCCAAGCAAACCCGTTGATAAGCTGTTTGAGTAGATCGTAACATTGTGACTGGTGTCCAGCGTGAGCCCAATTCGATGTTTTCAGGGACTTTGGCCAATCACGTCGGAGAATTTTATCCCGCCGAACTGCTGAACAAGCCCTTTCGGTCTGCCCGCCAAATGGCCAGGATGGGATTTTTTGGGGGTTGTGCAAAAAACCCCTAATAGGAGCGAAGCATCCTATCAACTATGAAAGTATCACGGAATGAAGCACTTCTGGTGGCTGTATCGAGTTTCGCGTCAACCTCAGGGAATTCCTAACCGTCATTTCTCCTCCCTCTTTCCACCGTCGTTGACAAATAGGGGTGCCTTTGAGCCCTTCTCGAATTTCCGCCTTCAATTCCGCCTCACTACGAACACGCTTGGGCACTGGTAATTCGTCAGTGAGCCGTGCAGCTAGTCGCTCAGAAAGAGCAAACTGTTCCCCGGGAGAAAGCAGCTTTATTTCCTGATCGATTTTCTCTGCTGTTGACGACATAAATTTATGTATACCAGATGAGGGATCCTTCAATCCCATGCCGGGTCTAACGCCGGAAAGGTACCTAATGTTTCATAGGATTTAAGCCAGTCCACGGTGAAAACGTGCTCCGAGAATCGATTATGAGACGTTTTGTTTGGCTCTGAGGGTAAAGACAGCATTCGATTTTGCCAGGCAAGGGCTGATTCTGGGTGTTTTCAGGCTTTCCCCATGAGTCCAGAAGTTTGGCTCTTGAACCGCTTTGGTCTTCAGGCTCCCCTCTTGGGATGCCACGAATGAAAATTCTCTCCTCCTTGGAACGTGAGACCTATGATGTCCCGCCCCAGTTCAATAGCCTGGAACGAAAGAAATATTTCGACCAACCAACAGGTCTATTGTGCATTGCCAAGAGTTTGCGAAACCCCACCAATCAGGTGTGTTTTCTCGTCGTCTGCGGCTACTTCAACAGCACCAAAAGGTTTTTCTCGGAGAAGTTTCTGCAGCATGACGTCGAGTATGTTGCAAGACAACTCAGGGTTTCGCCCGACATTGTAGATGTTGGCGGTTATGACCGTGCCACTGCGATTAGGCATCGGCAGATCATCCTCGACTACTACGGATTCAGAGAGTTCGACACAATCGCAAGAAAGGCCCTAGAAAATGAGATCGAGACAATGGTCAGATCCCAGCTTAAGCCGCGTCTCACCTTCTACCGAGCCGTAGATATCCTCGTTGAACAGAAGGTTTCACCTCCATCCAGCGACTCATTGACCAAGCTGATTCTCGAAGCCTTGAATCGCCGTCGAAAAATCTTGGTCGAAACGGTGGACCGTCTTCTCCCCTCAAAGACCCGCGGAATCTTGGACCAACTTTTGGAGAAGGCTACGAACCAAAACGATGAGCCCATTAATCGCTATCGACTTACGCTCCTTAAGAAATGTTCTCAATCTACCAAACCGAAAAAAATCAGAGAAAGCGCCAGTGATCTCCAGTTGCTTAGAGATCTTCACGACACCGTACGGCCGGTTGCGAACGAGCTACACTTGCCTCATGGTGCCATTCAGTATTTCGCCAACAGCGTTATTCGCTCCGACACGTTTGATGTTGTAAGAAGAATCGAGGATGATCGATATTTGCATCTCATCGCCTTCATTTCACACCAGTACTTTCGGCTGCAAGACAGCTTGGTAGACGCATTTCTCAACGCCATGCACTCGGCTGTAAATGCAGCCCAACGTGAGCACAAGAATAGATGCTATGAAAGCCGTTCCCGTCAAGGAGGCACAATGAAATCGTTGGTAAGTTTCCTCGACGAGGGCCTGGAGTTTCGGTGTCAGGTCGGACGGATCACAAATGAGCCCAGATGGAGCGACTCGGAAAAACTGGAACGGATACGTGAGCTTATGACCCAGGCTCCCGAACGTAACGAATTGGCGGACTCGCTCAAGCAAGAGATTCAACGTGATCTGAGCAGCGACGATTACTACGCTGTACTGGAAGCGCGTTCTCTGACGATGCAGAATCGAGCTACGCCGATTCTCAAGGTGCTTACATTCAATGCGGAGTGTCGATCTGAGCCTTTGTTGAATGCCATTACGCACTTCAAAAAGAAGGACGGGACGATCGACAAGAACGCTCCCACGGAATTTCTTGAGACTGATCAGAAAGCGGCAGTCTGTAATGGGAGCTTCCGCGTCTCGCTCTACAAGGCGTTTCTGTTCATTCATGCCATGGGAGCTCTGAAATCTGGGATGCTGAACCTCGAATATTCGTACAAGTATCGTCCCCTGGAGGATTATTTAATTCCGCGAGAACGTTGGGAGAATGAGAAACCGACTCTTCTTGAGCGAGCTGGGCTGATGGACTTCGTGGACGTGAATGCAGTGCTTCAAACTCTCGACGAACAACTCTACAACCAGTATTTGGAAACCAACGAGAACATTGAATCCAATGCCAATGAGTTCGTCCGTTTCACCAATTCTGGATCATTCCACGTTAAGACGCCAAAACTTCAAGAGGTGTTGGACGTCGAGCCATTACAGAATCTGTTTCCAAATCGACAGTATGTTCCGCTTGGTGAAGTACTTGCAACGGTCGACCGGCACAGTGGCTTCCTGGATGAGTTTCGGCACTGGCAGCAGCGTCAGCATAGACCCAAGCCAGCCAAGAAGACTTTTATCGCAGGTATTAGCGCGATTGGATGCGATATTGGTCCTGGAAAAATTCTAAACATCTCTCGCGACATCAGGGGCAGCGAACTGGAAAGCACGATTAATTGGTATTTCTACCCTGAGGGCATTCTTGCCGTGAACAATTCACTGCTTCGATTCATGGACAAGCTAGAGCTGGCCAATGTCTACCGTCACTCTTCAGATGCTCTCCACACCTCCAGCGACGGGCAGAAGTTTGAAGTCAGAACCGATTCTCTTAATGCAAACTACTCTTTCAAATATTTCGGGAAGGGCAAAGGCGTGAGCGTTCATAGTTTTATTGATGAGCGACATTTGCTGTTTTACTCCCAGGTCGTTAGCGCAGCTGAACGAGAGAGTGCCTATGTGATCGATGGGCTAATGCACAACGACGTTATCAAGAGCGATATCCACTCAACCGACACCCATGGCTATTCGGAGGCAATGTTCGGAACCATGCACTTGCTCGGGTTTTCTTACGCGCCCCGTATCAAGAATCTCAAAAGGCAGTGCCTCTATCTGTTTCCGAGCCGCAAGGAATACGAACGTTCAAGCTGGAAAATCAACCCATCCGGTTACATCAATACTACTCTCATCCAAGATAACTGGGACAGCATTCTCCGATTCATCACGACGATTAGACTCAAGGAAACCACGGCGTCGGACTTGTTCCGTCGGCTCAACTCTTACTCCAAGCAGCACAGCCTATACGCGGCATTGAAAGCTTTTGGGCGCATTGCCAAGTCCAACTTCATCTTGCGCTACATCAATGACGTCACACTACGTCAAACGATTGAACGACAACTTAACAAGGTCGAAAGTTCCCATCGGATGTCTCGGGCTATCTCCATCGGCGGGGGACGTGAGATCTACCAAGGTGACAAACAGGAGCAGGAAGTCGCTGAAGGGTGCAAGCGGTTGATCAAGAATTCCATCATATGCTGGAATTACCTGTTCCTGTCCCAGAAACTCGCCGAACAAAAGGACCTGCAAAAACGGCTAATCTGGCAAAAGTCAATTACTGCGGGCTCCGTGGTCGCTTGGCGGCACATTAACCTACTTGGCGAGTATGATTTCTCGGATGAAAAACTTCGCGACTCAGTCGGAATCCCACCTCCAGCCAAGGACGAGCAGAGTAATGGATGAGGATTCTATGAAACATTAGGTACCTTTCCGGCGTTAGACCCAGGCATGGTTACCCCAGAGGTTTCCCAACGGGTCGAAGGCTTCTGTTTTGCCGTGGCCGAGATTTTTGAGCGTTGGCTCAATCGCAGCAAAAGCGAACACACTCGGCGCGCTTACCGTCAGGACGTCATGGCGTTCGTGGCCTTCATGAATTGGAAATGGCCGAACGATGCTCCCAGATTGTTTGCCGTATCCGTAGCGGATGTTCAGGCTTGGCGCGATGACCCCGTTTCTTGGAGCGCTGCTCCTAAGACCATCAATCGACGGATTTCGTCTTTGTCGGGATTCTTCAAGTTCCTCGGTGGCGTTGCTAGCGAACTTCGTTTGCCGATAACGGTTCCTAATCCGGCACATGCTCAGTTCATCCCACGAGAATCCACTGAACCCCTGGTGGAGACCAAGGCTCTGACGCTGAACCGAGCTCGTCAGTTAATGGGATTTCCTGAAGGTGAAAGTCTGATTGCTTATCGCGATCGAGCGATACTGAGATTCTTTCTATACTCCGGAGCGCGACTGGCGACGGCTTGTCGAATCAAAGCCGAACATTTCCATCAGGAAGATAGCGAAACGACTATCCGGATCACCGAAAAAGGTTCGAAGACTCGGCCGATTGGGCTGCATTTCTCTGCCGGTGAAGCCATCGTCGAATACATGAAGGCTGCCGGGATCACGTCAGGACCGCTGTTTCGGCCGCAGGCTAATCCTCGAAGCGAAACTCTCGCTAGTCGACACATGACGCCGACAGCTCTGTATTTGATTCTGATGAATTATTTGGAAAGAATTCCGGGAGCGATGAAGGAGTATGAGACGGAGGACGGCGACGTGAAGATGGGCTGCCTCTACTCCCCCCACTCTCTTCGAACCACGACGGCTACGCTTCTACTCGATGCAGGTGTTGATATCCGAAAGGTTCAGAAGCTTCTCGGCCATCGGCACGTCACGACGACACAGATCTACGATAAACGACGTGTCACCGCCAAGGAGAGTGCTTCACATGATGTGCCAATCTAGCTCGCTTAGACTTTAAAATTGAGGGGGGAAATCCGATTACACCTAGGTTTCAAAGAAACCGTCCAAGCTCATTAAGAAGGTAACCGGTCAGAACAATCGCAATAGTGGTTATTCCAAAATAGAGTGCTATCAGAGGCAATCGCATTGTCCGACGAAGCATGATGGCTTCGGGTAAACTGAGTGCAGCCATGGCCATCATAAATGCAAGAGCTGTTCCAATGGGAATTCCCTTTTCAAACAAAACGACAGCGATCGGAACAATGGCTGCGCAACTGCCATACATTGGCACTCCGAGAACGGTTGCGATCGGAACTGAGAATACGCCGGTTGAGTCCATAATACTATGGATTGTTTCTTGAGGCACGTAGTTATGAATGAATGCCCCAACAGCAACACCAACCAACACCCAAATCCAGATTTGCCGAATAACGCTGACGGATTCGACAAAACCAAACCGAACTCGGGTAACAAAGGTGTGATTGGCAACCTGTTCTCCATGACTGGCAGATGAGGTTATATCAGTCTCCAGAAAGCGTTCTAGCTTCATACCGCCAAGAACTGATCCAGCAATGGTGCCAATCAACAATCCACTGGCCACATAGGCCGCCGTGATGGGCATTCCAAACTCGCCGATCATCAAAATGACAAGATACTCGTTGATAATGGGCGAAGTAATTAGGAAGGAAAAAGTAACTCCCAACGGCACACCTGTCTTTAGAAGGCTGATGAATATTGGAATGGAGGAACAGGAACAGAACGGGGTGATTGCCCCGAAGAGAGCTGCAATACCGTTACCCAAAAGGCCGCCCCCACTCATCCACTGCTTAAGCTTGTGCTCTGGCAAATATGTTCGGAGAAATCCAATGGCAAAAATCATCACCGACAACAGCATGAATATTTTCAATGTGTCATAGATGAAAAAATGGACTGCCCCACCGAAATGCGAATTAGGGTCGAGGCCTATCCAATTATAGATCAACAGATCTGTTGCCCTTAGCAGCATTTTCCGCCCTTGGAGTTACTATCATCCGATCCGCAGCAACTGCTTTGTTCCGATTGTTTCTTGGATTTTTCCTTCATCGAAGAATCGACTTTGTCGAACAAGCGCTTGAAGAAGCCTGATTTTTCAGGCGTCATGGACTCGGAAGTATATTTCGTATGTTTTTTCATTTTTTGTTCTCCGCAATTCATTGAGGTTTGGCTTCGATTTCCTGTCGGTAGCCTGTCGTATAGGCCTCAAACACTTTACAGATTTCATCGCGTATGCGTCGGAAAGCCTCCATTTCGGTCTCTCCGTCTCTTACAGATTTTGGAGGATCTTCAAAACTCCAGTGGTAACGCTTAATTTCCCCAGGGAATATCGGACATGAATCGTTAGCGTTGTCGCAAACCGTGATGACTATACCAATCCCAGCGTTCAGAAACTGATCGAGGTGCTTAGATGTGTGACCAGATATATCAATACCGATTTCCTTTAGCGCTTTGATTGCATTTGGGTGCACGTATCCTGTTGGATTTGATCCTGCACTAAAAACATCAAACAGGTCACCTGCGATGTGCCGCAACACACCTTCAGCCATGTGGCTTCGACAAGAATTCCCAGTGCAGAGGATTAAAATTTTTGACTTATTCATGTATCACAGGCCTAAGATCTATTGCCTGTGCACAGGCGGCGTTTTCAAGCTGTGTCCGTTTAGTAACGATCAAACGCTTTTGGATGTCCTTGTTGAATTCGATTAATTCCCCATAGCAATCCTGAAGGCACTTCAGATTTTCCTCCAAAAGGGGGTTAACGGTGGCAGCAAGACGATAAACCTTCCATTGTGCCACACGTTCATCCTCCACCATTCCAAGTTCCTTCATGTAGCGCAGTTGCTTGGAAATTTTAACCTGATCAGCATTCAGAATTTCAACCAGGTGGCACACGCACAATGGCCCGTCCTTCAGAAGGTTCAGGATCCGTAATCGCTGCTCATCGCAAAGGCATTTGTAAACCTGGATAATTTCCATTTCTTTAATATACCTCTAAGTGCATATGCAGTCAATGGCACTTTAAAGTTGAAGAGTTTTCAGGTGATTTCGGTTCGGAAACGAAGCCTGGGAAGGCGAATTGATGAGCCATAATGAAAGTGAACTCGATTCGGCCTCGTTACGTTGAAATTGGGAATGACCAAGCTGCCTGGTTTGCTGAAGTCTGAAACCATCGCTGAAGAGACATTCGAAAGCAAGCGATGGGTCCCCCGGGGTGATTGGAGATGGCGCGTTGAGAAAAGATGCAGCCGATTGCCTTGATGCTACAACGGAACAACTGCCTGATCGAGATGGGAGCTAAATGGAAGGCGGCAAGATAAACAAAAATCTGATTTGTTTCATCGGTCTAACTTTCTAATAGCAGCCTTCAGAGGGGCTGCACTATATTCCAATCCGGGAACGGAGGCAGTGTTTGTTTCCTGAATTCCACAAGCCGACCGGGCCATATCTGAGGGCTTGATGTGTCTGGCCATGCAAACAATGTCATCAAACTGTCCATCCAAATACCGAGCCTGCCTTTTCCTTCCCTCCATCTCAAATTTTTCTCTAACATAAAATCGTATCGCCCGTTTGTTTGAAGCGAACACTTCAAGCTCTACCCGAACGATTCCAACGTGGCTGGCCTTAGCCAAGGTTTCCTCCAGCAGGTGACGACCAAGCCCCCTTTCTCGATAAGCCTTAGCTATTCCGATCCCTAAAACTCCCGTATGGGCAAATCCCTCTCGACGATCCCTTACGATACTGCACCAACCAATCACTTTACTATCCTCCACACCGACAACTAAAGGGAGCGCATCAACAACGTTTTGATTAATCGCAAGACGAAGCACATCCAAGGAAGGGGGCTCAACAATAGAGAGATAGGTTCTCTCCATCGCGACCTCCTTAACACAGGCATGAAAACTCTCGATCAACTCGGCTGTGACCTTACTCAAATGAATCCGAGATGGCATAAGATCTCACGTCCCTGGTGCAAATCGTGAATTGAACACGCTCCATGACAAATTAACGCCTCTAGTGTTTGTGCCCTACTGCTTCCTCGGTCGCATGAGCCGTAGATTCGTCAGTCGACAACGCAGCCAATACTTTTCTGGATCCTTGTTGAATTCTTCAACGCAGTCACTACAGCAAAGTTTAATCTCCTGACCATTGTGAGTGGTAGGCAATCGTCACCTATGATTGACTTCTACGGTTGTATGCACAATGGCAGGAAAGTCTTCTAACATCTTTTTGTAACATATGCTCGCCTTTGGGTATGGGGTTACCACCGCAATCTCCGCCGCGTAGATGCTGGGTCCTATAGCCCATAAATGGAGGTCCGACACCACGTTATCACCTTCCCTTTCGAGTTTGCTTAAGACCTGCTTTGTAAGCGCATCAGGCCCTTGCCTATCGAGCAAAACCCCACTCGTCTGCCGCAAAAGGCCGACAGACCATTTCGTTACCAATATTGCTCCCACGACTCCCATCAATGGGTCCATCCAGATAAGCCCATAATACTTTGCGCAAAGAAGTGCTACGATGGCCAGTATAGACGTTAAAGCATCAGCCAAAACATGAAGGTAAGCGGCTCGCAGGTTGTGGTCATGATGCTGATGCTTGTGTCCCTCAACATGATGATGCTCGTCTTCATGCCCCAGTATGAAAACTGACGCACCGTTGACGACCAGACCGACTATCGCCACAATGATTGCCTGATTAAATGCTATCGTCACAGGTGACATGAGTCGATGGACACTTTCACTCACCATCAAACAAGCGAAAATAGCCAGTAAAATAGCACCAGTAAACCCTCCCAGTGCATTTACCTTTCCAGTCCCGAAGCTGAACGTTTTATCATGGGCATGTTTTCTGGCATATACATAAGCAAATACAGTGATACTGAGTGCTGCAGTATGAGACGCCATATGAAGACCATCAGCCAGCAGTGCCATGGATCCGTAGATGATGCCGGTAGCGACCTCTACGACCATCATGACGGCAGTAACTGCAATGACGATCATCGTGCGACGTTCACCAGGCTTCTTTTTATCTTGTCCGAAGGAGTGATCGTGCTCCCATGGTGTTGTTGGATTGGTATGCATCACATAAATGGCTACTTCAAGTAGGTCTTGAGAATCCCTACTAGTTCATCAGCTGCTTCTGATTGCTCAGGAGTTGGTCCCCCATCCTGATGGATGACGTGTTCCATGATATGTCCCTCAATTACTTGATGCATCAATCCGTTCATCGCTCCCCGACACGCTGCTATTGCCTGAAGAACTTTCGAACAATCAGTTTCTCCCTCAAGTAATCTAATGATTCCGTCCAGTTGTCCTCGGATACGCCGAGAGCGGTTGAGCAGCTTCGTCTTCTCCCTTTTCGTGTGTGCCATCCTTGAAGAGTCCAATGAGTCTCGTCTAATGTCAATTATATACCCCAGTATAGTATATTTGATTTGACAGAATCTCTCCAGCATCTTACCACTTTTGAAAGTTAGAGAACACGTAATGAGTCAACACTCAAAAAAAAGCAGTCTGCAAGCTCCCTCTCGTTCCTTTGGAGAGCTGACAGTTCTTGTGACTTTTCTGATTGCGTATCTCGTCTATGCTCCTCTCCACCTTTATTCTGAGGCGCACACGTTCGCATCTTCAGCCCATACAGATGCGAAGCCTGATCACCACCATCATCACGGAGAACATGATGACAGTCCGCAAGCTCCCGGTAGTGGCCATGAATCTCATAGTTTCGCTGACCATGTGAATAATTGGGTGCGTAGCGAAGCTTCCTATTCGTTTGCTCCCGACTTCATCGTCCTCACGTGCGTTCAAACGACGACTGAGCCTCCATTAATTTCAACAACGACAGTTGCCTTTCCAAGCCTCATTCCAGAGTGCTTTCTTCCCTACCCTACGCATCCGCGTGCCCCTCCAGTCTTCCTCTAGGCTACCTTTGAATCAAGCATACGCCCTACTTTAGGCGGCGTATTAGGCATTCCTCTTTTTAAGTCGGCACATCGCGCGCACCTGCGTACCCCTATCTATGAAAGCAAACTTTGAATACTTAGTCATCACTGGGTTTCTAGTGTCTGCTGCTCTCAGCAGTTGCACGAACATACCCCCTCCCAAAAACCATGAGCCTAAGGCATCACTGGAGACGAAAACGACTCCCTTGTTACCTGACTCGTTTGGCAACGTTCAACCACCTGCTCCTAACTCGATCACAATTGACGAGCCGTCCGGAGTTCTGTCGTTACGTCAGGCGTTGGCCTTGACTTTGACACGAAGTCCAGACCTTGCGGCGTTTTCATGGGATAGTCGCATTTCAGAGGCCCGAATATTACAGGCGGGATTACGTCCAAACCCGGTGCTAGACATACAGCCCCAGGACATCACAGGTAGTGGTAACTTCAGGGATGGATCTCGAGCAGAGACCACGCTTCAATTAAGCCAGCTTATTGAACTTGGTGGAAAGCGCTCAGCTCGATTGGAAACAGCCTCGTTGGCCAAAAGGTTATCCACTTGGGACTATGAGATACAACGCATCCTCGTCTACACCGAGACGGCCGAGGATTTTCTCGAAGTACTTCGGGAACAAAGAGAGCTGGAACTTTCCGAAGAATCTGTCCGTTTGGCTCAAGAAGTCGTCACAACTGTTTCAACACGAGTCAAAGCAGCGGCAACTCATAAGGAAGAGGCCGCAAAAGCCGAAGTCTCTCTTGCTACTGCTGAGATACAGCGAGAGCAAAGTCGCCGTGCATTGGTTGCTGCCCGGCAGCAACTGGCTACAAATTGGGGGAATACTCAGCCGGTTTTCACGCATCTATCGGGTGATCTCCACACCATTCCTCCCATTGCTCCACTTGAACAGCTCCTCGAGCAACTATCCCAGACTCCGGCTCTGGCGCGTCTAGCGACAGCCATTGCCCACAAGAAAGCCGCTCTTAAGCTCGAACTCACTAAAGCCAAACCCGATATAACCATTGGAGCAGGCTACCGACGTGTTGAGCAAAGCGGCGACAATACCATGCTTTTAGGCGTTTCGATTCCACTCCCTTTCTCCAACAGAAACCAAGGGAATATTCTGGAGGCTGAATATTCCCTCGCCAAGTCGAGAGATGAACAGCGAGCTGCAGAACTCCATCTAAAAGCCGCATTGAATCAATCCTATCACGAACTATTGGCTGCACGTTCCGAAGTAGGATCACTCAAAGAGAAAGTGTTACCAGGAGCGCAATCCGTTTTTGAAACAGTCAGTGATCATTATCGTCAGGGTCGCTACAGCTATTTGGAAGTACTGGATGCTCAACGAACATTATTTTCAGCGAGGAAACAACTCCTATCGAGCCTTACAGATTACCACAAATCGATGATTCGCATTGAGCAACTATTAGGCGTCCCAGTTAACGTTACTGCCGTAACAGACTGAGACAAAACCTCTACCCGATTATTGAAGTCACTTCTACTATGAAAACACAAACAATCGCTGCGGCTTTCGCCCTAGTAATTGCCGCTGGAGCGATCACCTATGTTATCGCCAATATGTCATCAAAGGCGCCAGACCAGAACGAACATGACGGGTCGCCTCAGAATTCGGCACCCGTAGAAGTGGTTAAAGGACCCAACGGAGGTAGGTTGCTTTCAGAAGGTGACTTCCAAGTCGAAGTCACCATTTTTGAACGGGGTATCCCACCAGAGTTTCGTGTCTATGCTTACAACAATCAAGAGGTCATTGACCCAGCAAAATTCAATCTAACAATCGAACTCCTTCGATTTGGCAGTCAAGTGGATACCATCGGATTCACTCCTCGCGATTCATATCTATTGGGTGACAAAGAAGTCGTTGAGCCTCACTCATTTGACGTTGATGTGAAAGCACAATTCGAGGGCACAAGCTATGCGTGGAGGTATGATTCGTATGAAGGCCGAACGGAGATATCCCAAGACGCTGCACAAACGTCTGGAATTGTAATTGATACCGTTTCCTCCGCTCAAATCCAAAGCACACTCAAATTCTACGGAACCATCACCCCCAATGCCGAGACAGTGAAGCCGATCACTCCCCGCTATCCAGGAGTCGTCAAAGAGATTCGAAAACAGCTTGGGGACGCTGTTTCTAAAGGAGAGGTGCTGGCAATTGTCGAAAATACCGACAGTTTACAATCCTACGAGCTCGCTTCTGGACAAGCTGGGCATGTGGTTTGGAAGGACGTCACGGCTGGAGAGTTCGTAGAACAGGGCGCCGACCTTTATGTCGTAGCAGACTTCAGCACCGTTTGGGTCGATCTGAAAATTTATCGTAATGATTTCCACCGCATACGGCTCGGACAAGCTGTTACGATTGACGGTGGTGAAGGAATTGGAGAGGCCCACGGCACTATCGACTATGTATCCCCCATCGGCTCGGCAGGTAGTCAAACGATGCTTGCTCGAGTAGTTCTACCAAATCCAAACGGTATTTGGCGCCCAGGACTTAATGTCACAGGTACAGTTATTGTTGATGAATTCACTGTTCCAGTTGCTGTTAAGGAGAGCGCGCTACAAACCTTTCGAGATTGGGACGTTGTTTTCCTTAATGATGGCAGACTATATGAAATCGCCATTCTAGAACTTGGCCGGCGGGACGGACAATGGGTAGAGGTTTTGTCAGGGCTTAAGCCAGGACAATCATACGTCTCTGAGAACAGTTTTCTCATTAAGGCAGACGTCCTCAAATCTGGGGCTTCTCACGATCATTAATCACACCGTTTAAGGGATCATTATGCTTGCCAGAATTATTCAGTTCTCTGTCCGCCAACGATGGTTGGTTATGATGGCTACTCTCGGAATAGCCGTTCTCGGAATTTACAATTATCAACGTCTTCCGATTGATGCAGTCCCGGACATCACTAATGTCCAAGTCCAAATTAATACTGAGGCCAAGGGTTACTCTCCGCTGGAAGCCGAACAACGAGTTACGTTCCCAATCGAAACCGCGATGGCTGGTTTGCCGATGCTCGATTATTCAAGGTCCGTCTCTCGATATGGACTTTCTCAAGTTACAGTTGTTTTCGAAGATGGCACTGATATCTACTTCGCTCGCCAACTTGTCAACGAACGCATTCAGGAAGTTAAAGGACAACTCCCTCCTGGAATCGAACCGACAATGGGACCCATTGCAACGGGTTTAGGTGAGATCTACATGTATACGGTAGAAAGTGGAGTCAACGCCCGACGCTCGGATGGTGAAGAATATACTCCTACTGATCTCAGAACCATTCAAGATTGGGTCATTCGCCCGCAGCTGAGAAATCTTTCGGGCGTAGCCGAAGTCAACAGTATCGGTGGCTTCGTGAAGCAATTTCACGTCAACCCTCTTCCTGATCAACTCGTTGCCTATGACCTTACCTTTCGGGATGTTATTCAGGCCCTTTCTCAGAATAATTCTAACGTAGGGGCCGGCTACATTGAACGCAACGGTGAACAATACCTCATCCGCTCCCCTGGCCAAGTCGCTTCCATTGAAGACATCCAAAACATCGTAGTCAGTGAGCGCAACGGAATTCCCATCTACATTCAAGATGTCGCACACGTAATCGTTGGGACAGAACTACGAAATGGCGGCGCTACCGAGAATGGAAAGGAGACCGTGCTCGGCACGGTATTCATGCTCATCGGTGAGAACAGTCGGACGGTTTCTGAACGGGTAGATCAGAAAATGAAGGAAGTGAGTCGCTCACTACCTGACGGAATCGTGGCGAAGACAGTTTACAATCGCACCAATTTGGTTAACGCCACCATCGAGACTGTCAAAAAGAATCTCTTTGAAGGAGCAATTCTGGTCATCGTTATCTTACTCCTGCTACTAGGCAATTTGAGAGCCGCTCTCATCACCGCATTTGTCATTCCCCTATCGATGCTTTTCACCATCACCGGAATGGTAAGCAGCAAGATTAGTGGGAATCTCATGAGTTTGGGCGCGCTCGATTTTGGACTGATTGTCGACGGAGCCGTCATTATTGTTGAAAATTGTATTCGCCGGCTGAGCAGTGAGCAGCACGCACACAAGCGACTTCTCACCCGAGCGGAACGCTTTTCAGTTGTTCTGGATGCCGCTAAAGAAGTCATTCGTCCAAGCTTTTTTGGCGTCTTTATCATTATGGTGGTCTATCTGCCAATTCTCTCTCTTTCAGGTGTTGAGGGGAAAATGTTCCACCCTATGGCCTACACAGTCATGATGGCCTTACTTGGAGCTATGATTTTTTCCGCAACCTTCATCCCCGCTGCTGTTGCTCTTTTTATGACCGGAAAAATCTCTGAAAAGGAGAACTTCTTTATGCGAGCAGCTAAAGCCCTTTATGTTCCCGTGCTGGGCTTCTGTCTTAAGTTTCGAGCAGTTATGATCATCGGTGCCACCACATTGGTTATTCTAAGTGCCTTGGGGGCTTCGCGAATGGGAAGAGAATTTATCCCTTCTCTGGACGAGGGAGATGTTGCCCTTCACGCCCTTCGGATTCCAGGCACAAGCTTGAGTCAAGCGATTGAAATGCAGCACGTATTAGAGAAGGCAATCAAGCAGATGCCGGAGGTGAATAACGTCTTCGCAAAGATCGGAACTGCGGAAATTGCCACCGACCCTATGCCACCAAGTGTGGCGGATGGATTCGTCATCATGAAGCCACGTTCTCAATGGCCAGACCCTAGCAAGACAAAGGCGCAGCTGGTGAAAGAATTGGAGCTAATTGTTCGCGAAGTTCCGGGCAATAACTACGAATTCATTCAACCCATACAGATGCGTTTCAATGAACTGATTGCTGGCGTCAGAAGCGATGTAGCCATCAAGGTTTTTGGCGACGATATGGAAATATTGGAGGAGGTAGGCAAGACAATCGAGAAAGTGATTGAAACCGTGCCTGGTGCCTCTGATGTCAAACTCGAGCAAACCACAGGACTCCCTGTGATGACTATCAATCTTAAACGTGGCGCTATGGCCCGCTATGGTCTGAATGTTTCCGACGTTCAGGATATTATCGAAGCTGCTCTCGGAGGAAAATCAGTTGGAGCAGTATTTGAGGGAGACCGCCGATTTGAACTCGTTGTTAGACTTCCTGAAAATCTCCGTACCGATATAGATTCCATTAAACGCATCCCTATTCCCCTTGGCCCTTCGAGGTCTTCATCGCCTTCCGGTGAATTTGCATCCATATCCAACCCGATCACAGAGGCCATGCCCTCTCGCTCGTTCATTCCATTTGCTGAGATAGCTGAAATTCAAATCGCTCCTGGACCCAATCAGATAAGTCGTGAGAACGGAAAACGCCGTGTTGTTGTGACGGCCAATGTTCGAGGTCGCGACTTGGGGTCCTTTATCTCCGATGCTCAAGCCAGAATCGGAGAAGCAGTGGAAATACCCGCAAGCTACTGGACTGAATGGGGAGGTCAATTTGAGCAGCTCATTTCTGCCTCGAAGCGATTGCAGATTGTTGTTCCCATTTCGTTACTGCTTATTTTGCTACTTCTATTCACAGCCTTCGGTACGATGAAGGATGCACTCCTCGTATTCTCCGGAGTGCCTCTTGCCCTAACCGGTGGTGTTGCTGCCCTTTGGTTACGTGATATTCCCCTGTCGATATCGGCTGGAGTTGGCTTCATTGCCTTATCTGGTGTTGCAGTGCTTAACGGAATGGTGATGGTTTCTTTTATCAGCAAACTGCGCAGTGAGGGTATGCCCCTCGACAATGCGATTACCAATGGAGCACTCACTCGCTTACGCCCGGTCTTGATGACCGCTCTGGTAGCAAGTCTCGGATTTGTCCCAATGGCAATTGCAACAGGCACCGGCGCTGAAGTACAACGCCCTCTCGCGACCGTTGTTATCGGTGGAATCTTGTCTTCAACCGCGCTTACGCTCTTAGTTCTTCCAGGGCTTTATCGTGTCTTTCACCGAAAAGGAAGTCACCAATGTTGAGCTCAACGTCTCACTACAGATCCTTCAACATAAGAGCCCACTCTCCAGCACACAGTGGGATACTCTTGGTAGTCGTCAGGCACTCACCGATGGATTCTTACTAGGCGGGATCTACCATTTCTAAGAAAGTCTAACGGACAACAACAATCATTCGATGATGATGTCATTATCGCTCTAACCCATCCAAAAACATTTATGTTATCCACTATTAAACAACTCCGATGGATTTTAGTCCTTTTAGTAGCACTCCCAGCAATCAATGCGCTTGGGCATGGTATGTCCGAAGCTGAAAAACAAGTCATCATTCAGGGGGGTAACTTTCAATACATGAAGATTGGAGTCACCCACATGCTATCTGGCTACGACCACTTGGCGTTTGTGTTTGGGATCATCTTTTTGCTCACACACTTTAAGGACGTCGTTAAATACGTTACGACATTCACTGTAGGGCACAGTATCACTCTCATCTTTGCAACATTTGCTTCGATTACGGTTAACTATTTCTTGGTTGATGCTGTGATCGCCTTAAGTGTCTGCTATATCGCCTTCCATAATCTTGAAGGATTTAAGAAATATTTGAATATTAAGGCGCCCAACATGTTGGCAATGATTTTCGGATTAGGCCTAATTCACGGCCTTGGTCTATCGACACGATTACAACAACTCCCATTGAGTGAAGATAATCTTTTCCTGAATATTATTTCCTTCAATGTTGGCGTAGAGCTTGGGCAAATTAGTGCGTTGGCTGTTATGCTCCTTCTCATCTCCGCAGTTCGAAAACGACGCGCTTTTCCAACCTTTGGCAAGATCGCGAATTCCTTCCTATTCCTAATCGGAGGCTTTCTCTTTCTGATACAGATGCATGGGTATGATCACGCTGCCAATGCAGAGGAACTTGCTTCCATTCCTCAGTCCGTGCCACCAGTATCACCACTTGCTACCGTTGAGAACACTAGCCAAGAGGATGTAATCATTGTTGTTCTATCAGCTATGCGTGATAAAGAGTATAAACTGCAACTTAAAAAAGGAGCGACTCTTGAATATGCATGGGAAACTGACAAGGGAGATCTGTTTTTCGATCTGCACGGTGAACCAACTGGAGACACCACTGGTTATTTTAAGAGCTTCAAAAAAGCTACATCTAAGCAATCCAACGGGACGTTTACGACGAGTTTCGATGGGCCACATGGCTGGTATTGGAATAACAAGAATTCCTTTCCAGTGAGCATCACCTTGAAAGTAAAGGGTGATTATCGCCGGCTGGATTTGGATAGTGAATCTCAGAAGTAATACTCAAGAGACTTCGTTCTAAATCTGTTACATTTGGACCATCAGATTCCTAATTGTCCTGACTCAGAGCAGGGCCGTTTTGACCGTTTATTCGTAAGCGTTCAGCTAACCCATATTGCCCCTTTGAGGATAAAGGGTTAAAGGTGGAAGATTTTACCTTTTAGGCTTTCTTTTGCCGGGCTTTCCAAGCCAAGGGCGTCAATGTGGGCAATTCGCTTTGTTTGCGTTCGGCTAATCCTGGTAACACATCCATCATGTAGTCGCGCACATTGATATCGAGTCGACGACAGGTCTCTATGATTGAAATAATGGCTGCGATTTTTGGGCCGGCTTCTTCGCTGCCTATATGGAGCCAGTTCTTGCGACCTAGGGCCAAGGGACGAATGCCGTTTTCACAACGGTTGTTGTCGATTTCTGATTCACCGTGTTCTAGATACTTGGCCACGCGTTCCCACTGATTGAGCCCATAGCTACAGGCCTTCCCTAAGAGGCTTTTGGGTAGGACGCTTGGATCCTGCCGCATTTCTATGATTCGATTCTTGAGCGCTTCCATCAGGGGCACGCTCTTCTTTCGGCGGAGAGCTAGTCGTTGCTCAGCATTGAGTTGAGTCTCACGTGCTTCTTCCTCGATCTGATAGAGTGCGGCAATCTGCCGTACGATCTCCATTGGTTTTGGGTCTTCCTTGCCAGCCTTGTGGGCATCATAGAACTTTCTGCGGATGTGCGCCATGCACCCGATCCGCTCGGTCGATGATTCTTCGAACTTATTGTAGCCCGTGTAGCCGTCTGTTTGTAGAAGTCCCTCAAAGCCCTCGAGGAATTTTCGGGGCCCAGCTCGTTCTCGACTGCATTGAAAATCGAAAATTGCGATCCCATTTGGATGGCTATACTGAAAGACGTAGGCTTGGTGGTTCTTCCCTTGGGTTCTGCCTGATTGTACGCCCACAGGCGTCTCATCAGCCTGAATGTAACATCCAGAAAACAACTCCGTTTTCATTGCCCAGGTAATAGGGATGCACAGCTCCCCAACCGTGATCACATTGGTGCCTAATGTTGAGCGATGAATATCAATCCCCGCGTCGTCCATAAGTGAGAGGCACTGGCGGTAGATAGGCTGATGGTCTCGGTATTTCTTGATGCTCGCATCGATGATCAAGGCGTTGGAGAGCTTGCCTTTTTCGATGATTCGATCAAGCGCTGGAGCGCAAGCAACGCCTTCGTCGGGGCAGCGCTTGCAAGCACGCTTCTCGCGGAGAATGACCTTTACGAAATATTCCGCGGGCTTGACCTCCAGAATTTCAGACTTGTCATAGCCAATCACGTGAGTCGCCTGACCACATGCTCCGCACAGGCATTGATCAGGTGTGCAGACGATCGTTTCCTCAACCCGAGGTAGATGAGCGGGCAGTTCGATTCGACCTGGGCTTGGATTACGTTTCTTCCGCTTTTTCTTTTCAACGAGAGAGGCTTCGTTCTCCACTTCCTCGGGCCTGACTCCAGGCTCTTCCTCCAAGAAACTCAGTTGTTCATCGCTGAGCTTTTCACTGCTTCGTCCGAACTTCTCGATCCGCATCAAGCGGATCATTTCCTGGTGAATTAATACCAACTTCTCCAGCTCGCCAATCCGCGTCCGTTGCGCCTTTGCTATTTCTTGTAGCTTAGGAACATCGTTGGGTAGTGAATGGCAAACGGGTTGACTCATCAATTACTCAAGAAGACACAACCAAGGAGTATGATGTTACAAAAAGAATAAGAATGAAGGCTATTTTTTCTCCTCCCCTGGCCGTCGTCGAAACCATTTCTTTTCGACCGCTTGTTTCAGCACGATGCCATCGAGTAACAAGGTCAGTTGTTGGATGGTGTACTCTTGAATAGCTTCCCCCTCACGAGGCCAATCCAGGCGCCCTCCTTCCAGTCGCTTTGCGCATACCCATAAACCTGTACCATCCCAGAAAAGCACTTTTAGGCGATTGCAATGTCGATTGCAGAAAACAAAAAGATGACCGCTCAACGGATCTTGATTGAGACGATGTTCAGCCAAGGATCTAAGTCCTTCGAATCCCTTTCGCATATCGGTCACGCCAGGTAAAAGGAAGACGCGGGTCGCGGAACTTAGAGCGAACTCGAGGATTGGACGATGGTCAAAAGCTCTCTTACCTTCTGTGACTCAAACTCGGAGCTCAGATCGAGAGCAAGTCCGTTGGGCCAGTGAAATCGATACGGTAAGGATGACGCCGCGGCTGGGACCTTTAACGCGTCGGTGACTTCGACCCATTGGGAAGATCGACCTTGTCGACGAGCTCGGTAGAGCCAACTACAAAGAGTCGAATATCTAACCCCATGTTCTCGAGCAAACTTCACGCGACTCTGCCCGCTTTGTTCCAAAGCCTTCAGTAGCTCTTGAATCTCGATCTCTGAATACTTTCGCCGTTCTCTAACCTGATTCTTTCTTTGTGCCATCCCCCAACTATCACCCAAAAAACAACCCCCTGAAAGATGGGTTAGTTAAACGCTTACGTTTATTCGGCAATTGTGCATTGTTGGCTCATTTTTCAAAGATTCGATACCTCCAATTCGACAGAACAAAGGGATTCCGTATGGCTTTTTACGAGCGATTGGTACCCTTGAGCGTGATACTTGCGTTCGCCTTCACTGGCCTCGCTGTTAGTCATCCGTTTTTTGTTGAATCGATGGAAAGCGCGCTCTTCCTCAGTTGCTCTGCTGGCCTTTCAATGCTAGTCTGTTTGGCTGTGACCATAGGCGCCTGTCGTTCAATTTTCCCCGAAAGTTGGGCCTACTCGATAGGAACTCTGCTCTCCGTCATTTCCTATCTCAATGCTGCGATCCATTTATTTCTGACGGCGGATCCAATCCATAGCACAAACTTTTTTGTTGTAATGGTCGCCACTGGAGCAGCGTTTAATTCCCTTCGATGGTGGTCTCTGAATATCGCTCTTGGTTGGTTTCTTTGGGCCGCCGCCGGGCCGATGGCCTATCCAGAATCAACATGGGGTTCTTTGCACAACCCCCAAAAAGTCGCAATCTGAGGATGACCAAGAGCAAAATGGCCAATTTGCTCATTTTTCTGTGTTTCAGAAAGTCTACTTTATGAGACGTTCTGATGTCATGTCTCAATTGATGTCTCGTTACTCCGTGCTCACAAGGTCCTAGAGATTTTGAAACGCTTCTTCGATTGGAGCGATGGTCTACAGCTTTGCTCGTGTGAGCGCGATTGTTGGGATGAATGCCAAGGATTACTATCCGAACGGGAAGAAATACTGGTTCCACCTCCATGAGAAAGGTGGAAAATTTCACGAGGTTCCGGCGCATCACAATGCCGAAGCCTACATGGATGCCTACATCGTGGCAGCGGGAATTGATACCAAAGACAAAGCCGCCCCACTCTTCCGGACGTTTCGAGGACAGCGAACCGATCGACTAACCGAAAAGCGAATGAATCGTGTGGATGTATTTAGGATGATTCGAAAGCGGGCTCTACAGGCGGGTCTTAATGCTGAAGCGTCCTGTCACACATTTCGTGCCACTGGAATCACCGCTTATCTGAAGTCTGGAGGGACTCTTGAGAATGCTCAAGCAATCGCTGCTCACGAGTCACCCAGGACAACCAAGCTCTACGATCGCACTCAAGATGCTATCACTCTTGATGAGGTGGAAAAGATTCAGATTTGATGCTCCTCGTAAAGAGAATCCCTTGTCCGCTTTTCTCAGGACACATCAACTATCGTTTTGGCCTGCAATGATGCCGATTTCCATCCGGCTCGCAGCCAGAAGGCAGTATCGATAATTCATTCTAAAAGTACAATGGGCCTCTTTGCTCTGTTCTGTCTGTTTGTTTCTACCTTAAAAAATTTGCTTTCCCCTGCACCGTTGAGCTCGATTCGGTGAATTCCCGAATTATGAGGAGCGCCCGGCAAGGGCGTCCATGTGGTTTCAGGAGAAAGAACTGCACTAGATAGGATCGTGTAGTCTAAGTTCGCCTGGGTATTAAACACGAGCGCCGCAGAGCCATCCATTCCCTTCCGAATCGTCAGTTTCGTCGGTTTGACAGAAGTTTCGAATGCAAACTGCAGAGCTGGATCACCGAAAAGGACGTAGGTCTCCATGAGCTCCAGCCAAACCGGATCCTGAACAAATGTAGCAACCTGCGCTCCGGTGGTTGCTTCGCCAATTCGTCGGATTCCGCGTTCAAAAACTTGCTCATAAAAGTGCTTCATCAGAATTCTATGCCCCTGCGGAAACCCCAATGACGTAGGTGCCCACACCGCAATGGCACCACCAGCCTCACTGGCCAAGAGGGTTTCCGCTAAGGCGGGACGGGAATGCCGAGCCGCAAAGAACCCGTTCAGACAGTTTGCGGTCGTCACAACTGGCCAACGACCATTTGGGTTGATCTTATTGGCAATGTTTCCGGTCAACAAAATCTCTCCGCTACCCGTCAGCCCCCAAGACGCAATTGTTCCGTGACCGGTATAGCTTATCAAACCGTGCCCCTCTTCAAAGAGACTCACAATTCCGCCACTTTGACTGCCTTCTTTCCGCTCTGCAGCATACCATCTAGTGACGTCGAACGATTCAGGCACAATCATAGCCAGTTCCTCGGACAGCCCCTGAAACTCAGGTCTGTCATCATCAGCAATGAAAGCCACCTTGTTTACCCATTCCTTGTCTTCGGTTTCTGTCTCATAACGAATAATTCGATCCACAACACGATCTGCCTCCGCGGCAAACCGCACGGGGATTCTGCCGAGGAATAGATCGGGAATCTTGTCCTCGCCGTCAACCTGAGCAAACCAATTGTCTGAAACGGTCAATCCGAGTAACTCAGTGTTTATCGGATACGACGGAACATAATTGATGGACCCTGTTTTGAGATTATCGAGATAATCAAGGTAGGCGTCACCCATCAGAACGACATAGGCTGGAGCCGGCCTTTTCCATTCATGATAGGCAAACTTTAGAAAATCTTGAATTGCCTTTGGATCAAACTTGCCGTGATAAAACTCGTCGTAGATATCCTGGACTTGAACAACAACAGAGCGGAGCTGCTGAGACTCTCGGTGATCAGCCAGGCGCCTGGCTGCTTCTTCAAACTCCTTGTGAGTAATGATAATGTAATCAGCCCCGTGTTCACGGGACCTCCAGTGAGTCGTTGTGTCCAGGGATAATTGTTTTATCGGTCTCCGATCCCCAACCGACTGAACGATATACTTTGAGTCAGCCGCAACATCGGCCGTGAAGATCAGGTCGTTTCCAGAATCGGATGGTGTGAGCAGGTAATTCTCCAGGCGCTTTATCTTCGTGGGAGCAGAAATTTCGAAAAGGTCCACCTCGACATTGTCGAAACCTTCTATCCGAAAACTCTGTTCGCCCTGCCGAGGACCACCAAACATCAACCGATTCCCTTGCGCCTCGTATCGGCTTTGATAATCAATCTCAATCCAATTGACAAAGAATTGGTCCACAACTACCCCAGGCACGCCTGGGGCCTCTATCGTGACTTCGTTCCCAGATGGACTCAGCAAGCCAGCCGAAAACTGTTGAGTCAATAATGTTGGAAATCGGTCGTCCCAAGTGTGTTCTCCAAGAAAAATACCATTGAGACTCAATCGAGCCTTATGGTCGGGGGTAATCCGCGAGGAAAATGTCAATCCATGTAACGCCACCCTAATACTCGCCCTCTGGGACTGGCCGACGGGTGAGGGAGTCTCTACTACAAATGCGCGTTGCTCTGGCGCCGTAAGCTTGTTCCCCCAAAACCAATGGTCGACTCCTTCACCCCTCGGCATCGTCTGCCAAATGTGCAAATTTTCCTCTGCGTGTATCGTAGCAGGAAACGATTTATTTTCGGGTAGGGCCTCCTTCGGCGCAGCATTCAAGCGCTCTATTCGCGCTACTTCACCTGAAAGCTCCAACCAAAACGAATTCGTCCGCGTGTATATCGTATCCGAACCAACTCCGTAGAATAAAAGACTATCAATGTCAGCGGATGCTTCTGGACGGCCTTGAATGAACTCAAGGGGAACCTCCTCTCCCCCCATACTGAGAGCCCATTCCCTAAGAGTCCAACTCGGAACCATTTCCCCTAATGCTTGCTTGAGTTGCCTCTCAGAGAGCTCGTAAATGCCATTCTCAATCACTGGAACGCGAACGCGAGGTAATGGTTCACTTTCGAATCCTCCTGACGACTGTTTCTCAATTGGCAGTTGGCGCTTGCGCTGTGCGACACGCTCTCGACGGCCGCTCTCGAGACCCAGCGCTCCCTCAGACTGCCATGAAAGCCTTACTTTGATGTTTCTCAATAAACCGTAGCCATTTTCCGGAAAGAACCGTAGCAAGACCACTTTCTTACCTCGGTAGATCCCTCGAAACGGGATCGAGGCAGGCGATTTCAGGATTTGGCCTGACCGTGTCTCGGAAGTTGCTTGATCGTTCGCACCCACCTGAAGACCGCCCAAAATCTCAAGTTTTAACGAATCTAGATCGTCAACCTCGACGAGAACCGACGTCGCTGATGACTCAATGACTCGGCCATTCGAGATAGACGTTCCAAGTCCTTCGTACTCGAACTCTATCGACTGCCCCGATTGCTCAGTGACTCGAACTCCGGCAATCGCTTCTTGGAGGCACGTAGCACCCACCACCGACAGTAAAAGTAACCGGCTTATCCATATTGCGACCCGATGACGCCCCACGTACAATACAACAAATCTCATGTCTTTAAATCAATGAATTGAATGCCCCACTTCGACATCGAAGACGTCTTGTTTGGCTTTGCTTTCTTCTTCCAGAAGACCAATCGATTCATAGGTCCGCACTGCGGACACTATTTGCTCTCGAGACATCTTAAGGTCGGAAGCAAAGTCGATCTCAATCCAAGGAATTCCCGTCACGTCTTCGCAACCCAATCGCCCAAGTTTCACCAAGGACCTAATCACTTCCTCGTACGGCTCGCCGGGGGGATTCCGCGCTAATATTGCAGCAGCACTCACTAGCCATTCTCTGTCTCGAGGACTGACTTTGAAAAAGCCAATAGACTCGCCGATAAAGTCAGCAGTACGCGACCAGCCTTTGACAAAATCGAATGGTTTACCTCGCCGTAGTGGAACCAGAACCGGCTCCGGGTCCTCAACATCCACTAATCGGTCGATTAGAAGACAACTTTCATGGGGTGAATTGATCAATCGCTGAAGCATTGCTGATGGATAAAGCACATCGCCATCTATCAGCAAAACACCTTCGTCTGTCCCCTGGATCTTCTCAACCGCTACATGCATACTGATGACGCTTCCATTCGAGAAATGGGCGTTGAACACGGTGTCTACTTGAAAATCGTATCGACTGTTTCGTCTTTCAATCATGTTGCAAACCAACCCTGATTCATAACCCACGACCACGGTAATCTCTTCTAGCCCGACCGAAAGAAGCCTCCGATAATGCCACTCCAGTAGACTAATCCCACCAACCTCCAAAAGAATTTTTGGCAAGGGGATAGCGGAGCCCTGATCTAGTCGCGTTCCTCGCCCGGCAGCAAAAATAACGACTTTCATTTATTGGAAGAACATTATGCAGGTTTTGGGTTTCTCGCTGATTCCTCTACGCCGATGTGTCGCTATACTCATTTCATCAGAGTGAACCCTTCCTTACACGGCACGCCTGGAACTTCCTTTCTCAGCTGCAAACGGTGGTATTCCAAGACGTCAGGGTTGAGCGCCCTAACAAACTCCCACAATGACAGCCCTGTGCGTGAAGCTAAACCGCTTACTATTTGCTTCAGTCTTTCTACCGGTAGAATAATCTCTTTTGGATGAAGGTGATTGCAGAGGTAGAACAGCCGCAACACCTCTCCCAATCCGGTTGGAGCTTTCCCAAAAGCCGTTTCCAACACCCGAATACGCACATCTTGACTCATTGCTGGCTCGTGCCATATCACATTCATATTCCTCAACCGAAACAAGGCAGCCTCGAAAGTCTCGATTGAATAGAAACCCGCAGGGCCCTGCCTTGAACCCTGCAATAAGCTCACGAGAAGTGTACCCTCTTCCAGCGCTTCTTCCACTATCACTCTATAAAACCGGAGATCGTATTTTGAACTGCTGTCCGCATCCGTCAAGAATCTCAAGCCCCTTTGATTGATGCTCCCGCATAACTGCAACCAACACAAAGCCCGTCGCTGTAGAGCATCACTTCGTGTCCCTCCCCTCCTTGAGAGATACCGAACTCTTCCAAAGCGTTCGACCACTTCGATCCAGCACTCATTTCGTTCAATGTGCTCCAACAACGCACTGTCTAATTCCAATTCGGCTAACGCGTAATTCACAAGCTGAAAATCAATCTTTCACCGACCCAAACGATTAGCTCCGTCCTGTCTCATTTCAAGCCTCAATACTCGAGTTCTCCTAGATCTTGAGATTCCTTTTGAGACAGCTCTAAACTGAACCCCGCCATCAATCACCAAATGCCAACTCGCCATGCTCAGTTCCAACACCCACTTTTGACCACCTTGAAACTGTCCGTAGGAGCATTCTCTATCCTTTTCTTTCCTGCTCCTTAACTTTCAATGCACCGGAGACCACTTCCCGAATCGCTTCGAAATCGAAAGGTTTTTTTAGAAACACAAAAGATTGCTCATTGGCCTTGAAAGCAGCCCTTACTCGGTTTTCTGGATCTCCACTAACAACGACAACCGGAATGTTAGGCCTTATCTCTCGAAATAATGGGAATGTTTGTGGCGCACCCCAATTTGGCATCGTGAAATCCACGAACACCACGTCAAAATCATCAGGCTTCTCCTTAAACAGATTATATCCTTCTCGACCGTCAGTGGCTATCGAAATGGCCCCTATTCCAATTTTGGTCAACAGAATCTTCATCGGTTCCAACACGAGTGCCTCATCTTCAATTATGAGAGCCCTTCCACCGATGGGCTTCCTATCATCACCCGCTTCCTTGCCGTCCAGGAACATCGGAGAAAGACCAAATTCGGCTAACGGCAACAAAATAGTAAATCCCGTTCCTTCTCCTTCCCTTGACTTGACATCCACAGCGCCATGATGGGCTCGTACAATTCCATGTACCGCCGCGAGGCCAAGCCCATTCCCTTCTGGCTTCGTAGTGAAAAAAGGATCAAAGATCCGTTTCACCGTCGTGCTATTCATCCCGCAACCAGTATCTTCCACCCTGAGAAACACATACACCCCCCCTTCGTCCAAATGGCTACAGCTATCATGTTGCTCAAGGTAATTCCTATCGATTGTCTCAAGACCCGTAGCCAATCGAACCTCTCCAGAGCCACTGCCAATCGCTTCGACGGCATTTATGACGAGATTAGAAACAACTTGTAGAATCTGCGTCACATCTACCTCAATACTGTTGGAGCTATTATCCGAATGGCATACAAGCCTGATATTCTCGGGAATCGCATGGTTCACTAAACCTAGGCCCTCTTGCACGACGTCGCTCAACTTTGTCCGCGTTACGTGCAGCACTCTGTTACCGGAGAACGACAGCATCTGATCACAGATTCTGACCGCTTGTTCTGCTGCTTTCTGAATCACGGCCAGGGACTGGTGAAGCTGCTTTGAGTCAAGTTCTTCCTCCTGAGCATGCCTCGTGCTCAGTAAGATTCCCGTTAAGAGATTGTTAAAATCGTGTACCACTCCCCCAGCTAACAAGCCTAGACTTTCAAGTCTACTCAACTCAGCAAGGCGATGTTTTCCGTCATGCGATCTCGGCACATCGTGCGCAGAGTTTTCAGCTTCACCACCGCCATCATGGCTCGGCTCGTGAAGGTAAATGGCAAGCGCCCCTCCAGCATCGCCATCCCATTTCGTACTCGGGTAAATCCATCTAGAGACCACCCTTTCGATTCCTTCAATCCTGCATATTTCTCTGCTTGGTTCCTCTGACCCTTTTTGTTTCAAGGCCCTCACCAACCCCTTGTCTCTTACTCGAGGCGCAACACTCTGGATTAGTTGACCGATATCCTCTCTCTGCAAACCAAGGAGTTGGTCATCACATGGGAAAAAATCCTGGACTTTGCCATCCTCACTCAGCAACAACCAAGAAACCGGGCCCCAGCTTCCAGAGTATTGGTCCTTGCATACTCTTGCAGCTCCAACGTGACTGCTGATTGGCTCAGAGATTGGCATAATTGATGTGGGTCTACTCCAACTCTCGTCCCAGCTGGTCGATCTGTCCAATAATAACGAGAAGCCGGCAGTCCTTGAGACTGATTACAGGACCTCACAATTCGTGGGTATTCACAACATACAATTCGTGTTTACGTTCGAAGCATTGCGGACCTCTCGTCGCACTTTAAGTCACCCCCTCAAGAGCTTTCTGAGACTCTCCATTTTCGTTATCCTTGGCAGCCAAAACCGAAAACAAAGATTCCTCTAAAGCTTCAACTTGCTCCATCAACGCCTGGGAAACCTCCTCATTTTCCAAACGGAGCTGCGCAGCTATCACTCCAATCTGCTCCAATCGCTCCTTAGTCGCAGCTAGAGAGTCGGCATCCAACCAATGATGCAGTCGCCAAGTCATTATATTGATACCCTCCACGACCATCGCTATTTCCTTTACCGATGACTTAAGTTCCAGTTCACGAATATCGCCTGCCCCCAAGGAGTATAGGTGAAGGTACATTCGGTTTAGAGGCCGAACGAACAGAGCACGAAAGACGCACCAGCACGAGAGATGAATTATCGCCCCTAAGACAAAAACATGCCATAGATGATGTAGAAAAAACTCCCTCGCACTCATCTCCGGAAGAAGCGAATACTGAATCACCGCATAGACAATCAGTGCTGCAGCAATCGCCACGGCTGTCCAAAGCGAAACAAGGAATGACAGCGAGAATCTCGGTTCGTATGCTTTTCTGTTCGGAGGAATCATTTTTTAGTAACCATGTTTAGTAATACACTCTCGTCAGGCATCTACCGGTGCCTCCTCAAAGGGTCTGCGCGAGCCCCGATTCCAAAGCAGACGTAACATCACCGGACCAATAGCGGTGGTCACCACGATGACCAGTGTCAGGACTGAGTATTGAACCTTGTTGAACAAACTCACCGACAAGCCCATCTGAGCGAAAACGAGCCCTACTTCGCCTCTTGGCATCATCCCACTCCCAATCGCCAACCGATTGGCAGAACCACAATCAACGAAGAACGGGCTTAGGAGCTTCCCGAGTGAGGCTGCTCCCAATAACAAAACAAAAGCAGCAAGGAGGACACGGCCGTCAGGTTCCAGCGGATTAAACCCTTCAAGCTCGATCGAGGCTCCGATCAGGATGAAAAATAGCGGAGTTATCAGGTCAATGATTGGACGAAGATCCTCGTTGAGACGATCATGCTCTGGGTGCCCTCCAAATGCCCAGCCAGCAGTATACGCTCCGATGACCATAGCTAAACCAATCGCATGGGCTGTCCAAGCCATTGCTGTAAGGTAGGCAACAGCC